>Ga0209653_1001152_pt1 | contig 21776 bp, 16 predicted proteins | sample SaaInl6LU_22_DNA_FD_184644 | JGI IMG/M metagenome (GOLD analysis project Ga0209653, IMG submission 184644) | Marine microbial communities from expanding oxygen minimum zones in the Saanich Inlet - ESP_116LU_22_DNA (SPAdes) (version 2) | ecosystem: Environmental > Aquatic > Marine > Intertidal...
ACCTCTTCCCATTCCGAACAGAGCAGTTAAGCCTATTAGCGCAGATGGTACTATCGTTAGATGGGAGAGTATGTCATCGCCTTTCTTTAAAAACTTCATTCATGATCTTGAATGAAGTTTTTTTTTGACCCCATCCTAAACCAACCCGTAAATACTATAAATAGTAATGGAGTAGAAAAATACCTAGTGTGCATTTCTATAACAGTTTTTCATTTTATCTTTGGGGTATGTATGGAATAGTAGATTGTAATAGTTTTTATGCTTCTTGTGAACGTGCTTTTAGGCCTAGCCTAGCCGATCAGCCTATTGTCGTTTTGTCTAATAATGACGGTTGTGTAATTGCTCGAAGTCGAGAAGCAAAGCCTTATGTTAAGATGGGCGAAGTCGCGTTTAAAAATCTTGAAAAGTTTAAACGACACGGTATAAATGTATTTTCATCTAACTACGCTTTGTATGGTGATATGAGTTCTAGAGTGATGGATATTATCGCAAGGCATGTTGATGAGATTGAAGTCTATTCTATTGACGAAGCTTTTTTTAAATTGGGCAATATGTCTATTGATGATGCAGAGGCTTTGGGGCGAAAAATCAGAAAAGAAATCATACAGCAGCTTGGTTTACCTGTTAGTGTTGGAATCGCTGCAAGTAAAGCATTGGCGAAATTAGCGAATAATATTGTTAAAAATTTTCCAGAGCAAACTCAAGATGTCTATGTTATAGGCACTGATGTACAGCGTATAAAAGCTTTAAAATGGACTCCTACCTCCGATGTATGGGGTATTGGTAGACGTTTTTCGTATAAATTAGAGCAGATGAGAATTTTGAAGGCATATGACTTTACACTATTGTCTGATGATATAGTCCGTAGTAAGTTCTCTGTCGTTGGTTTGCGTCTGAAGCACGACTTAGAGGGGAAGCCAACGATTGGTTTTGAAGAAGTACAGGATAAATATATGATAGCGACTACGCGCAGCTTTCCGAACGTAATTCCTAAGTTAAAAGCGCTTGAAGAGCGTGTGGCTACGTTTGCAAGTATTTGTGCAGAAAAATTGAGAAAACAGGAAAGTGAATGTCTAGGAGCTTATGTTTTTATCTCTTCCAATAGGTTTGGTAGTGATTACGTGAAGATAGGAGGTGTCGTTCATTTTGGGTTTGCAACCAGTTCTAGTATCACGATTACTAAAGAAGTTTTGCATAAATTGCGTGAGATTTATAAGAAAGGATATTCATACAAAAAAGCAGGGGTTGTACTGCTGTCTATCCGTCCTAACGCAAGTCACCAAGTAAGATTGTTTGCGGATGAAGATCCAAGGCACAAATTATTGATGCACACTATGGACGCATTAAATGATAAAATAGGGAAAGGAAAAATTAAGTTAGCAAATCAAGATGTTAACTCGAGGTGGAAAATGCGGCAGGAACATTTATCTCCGCAATACACTACAAAGTTAAATGACATCATTACTGTAAATTGTGAGTAAAATGGCTTTAAAATTATTTAGGTACAAGTCTAAAAAAACTGTAAAACTTCCCTTTATAGAAAATGGAATAAAGGCTGGGTTTCCGTCACCTGCAGAAGATTTTCAGGGGACAAGAATTTCTTTGGATAAAGAATTAATTAAAAACGAGACCGCTACTTTTTTTGCTAAAGTGGATGGAGATTCTATGCAAGATGCAGGGATGTCTCACGGAGATTTATTAGTTATAGACAGAAGTTTAGAACCAGAAAATGGTAAAATTGCTGTCTGTATGTTAGATGGTGAGTTTACTGTAAAAAGACTAAGAGTAGAGGAAGATGGGGTGTATTTGGTTCCTGAAAATATAAACTATCCAGAGATAAAAGTGGAAACAGATCAGGAATTGTTGATTTGGGGAATGGTAACCTATGTGATTAAAGAAATGTAGTATGATATTGTTAGACTTTAGGTATTGGGCTTTTGATCAGGTATTAGGGTGTTTGCCAGATACTCAAATAGAATTGTTGCAGAAAGATTTTGATATGCTTTTGAAGGTTGAAGAGTTTAAGATTTTAGACTTAATTGTGGGAAAACCGTTGAGTATTTCAAGTTTGTTTTTTAAGAATGAAAGTCAGATAGCAATCTCTCCAATAGAAAACTTACCAGGTGGTCTAATTGATGTAGTTTTGGAACTAGAGGACAAAGCGGTAGTTGATTATTCTGGAGCTGCGAGGGAAGAAGTTTATTTTCATGGGCAAAATAGTTTGGTATCTCATCAACTAAAAGAAATAGCTTTGTGTGGGGTCAACGCTTTTACTGATGAATCTTTATTTGAAGAATATTGTGAGGACTTTGAATTGACACCTTTTTGTTTTGATCTTCCAGATAATTTATTGACAAGAGATATTGCGTGTTTCGTGGATGATGTTTTATTGATCTGTTGGGAGTATATAGAGGACAAGAAAGTAAAAAAACAACTTTTTTCTATTTTAAAATCAAATGGTATAAAAGTCATTACTGTTACAAAAAATCAAGTGAGTCAAGGAATATTAAACATGAGTCTTTTAAATGGTAAACTGCTGATTACCCAAGAGGCATTTTGTTTGTTTACAGAAAAACAAAAACAGGAAATCTCCAAACAAGACATAGAGGTGGTTCCTCTTCCCTTTTTAGAGCGGTTAGGCTTGAAATTGAGAGATATTATATTGCAATAAAAAAGGGAGGAATTGTTAATATTCCTCCCTTTTGTTATTCTTTAATTTCAGAATTTTCCGGCTGCTTTATGGAAATGGTCAATTCTTGTTTTTCTTTTTCTAAGTTGATCTGTATTACATCACCATCATTTAGATTGGCATTCACTATTTCTTCGGCTAAAACATCTTCAATATATTTTTGAATAGCTCTTTTTAAAGGACGAGCACCGTATTTTTTATCAAAGCCTTTGTCTGCTATGTAGTCTTTTGCATCGTTACTTAAGACTAGAGTATAGCCTAAATCATTGATGCGTTTGGTTAGCTTGCGAAGTTCAATATCAATGATTTTATGAATGTCTTTTCTTTCTAATGCATTAAACAAAATAACATCGTCTATTCTGTTGAGAAATTCGGGAGCGAATGATTTCTTAAGAGCTCCTTCGATTACACTTTTTATGTGGTCTTCTGTTTGAGCTTTTTTGGATGCCGTTCCAAACCCAACACCAGCACCAAAGTCTTTCACTTGTCGGGCACCAATATTAGAAGTCATAATTATGATTGTATTTCTAAAGTCAATCTTTCTGCCTAAACTGTCTGTAACATAACCATCATCCAAAATTTGTAAAAGCATGTTAAATACATCTGGGTGTGCTTTTTCAATTTCATCTAGCAAAACAATAGAATATGGCTTTCTTCGCACTTTTTCTGTGAGTTGTCCCCCTTCTTCGTATCCTACGTAGCCTGGAGGTGCTCCAACCAATCTTGAGATGGCAAACTTTTCCATATATTCACTCATGTCTATTCTAATTAACGCATCATCAGAATCGAACATCACTTCCGCTAGTATTTTAGCGAGCTGTGTTTTACCAACACCTGTTTGACCCAGAAAGATGAATGAGCCAATAGGTTTGTTGGGGTCTTTCAGTCCTACTCGATTACGTTGGATCGCTTTAATTACTTTTGCTACGGCGTCGTCTTGCCCAATAACTTTTCCTTTGATGGTGCTTGGAAGTTCTCTGAGTTTATCGCTTTCAACTTCAGCTACTCTATTTACAGGAATTCCGGTCATCATGGATACGACTTCTGCTACATTTTCTTCAGTAACAGTTTCTTTGTTTGCTTTTGAAGCTTCTTCCCATTGTTGTTGTGCAGAAACCAGTGCTGCTTCCATGTTTTTTTCGTCATCACGCAACTTAGCAGCTTCTTCATATTTTTGACGATTAACAGCGTTGGTTTTTTTCTCTTTTATGTTCTCGATCTTAGCTTCTAACTTAATAATTTGTTCTGGTACAACGATATTAGTGATGTGGATTCTAGATCCGGCTTCATCAAGGGCATCTATTGCTTTGTCTGGTAGAAAACGATCTGTCATGTAACGACTTGTTAATTTGACACAAGCCACAATGGCATTGTCTGTAAAGTTAACATTGTGATGATCTTCGTATTTGCTTTTGATGTTCTGTAAAATTTGTATGGTTTCCTCTTCGCTAGTTGGTTCTACAACAACTTTTTGGAAACGTCTTTCTAAAGCTCCATCCTTTTCAATGTTTTGACGATATTCATCTAGAGTAGTAGCCCCAATACATTGAATTTCACCTCTCGCTAGAGCAGGTTTCAACATGTTTGAAGCGTCTAAAGAGCCAGTCGCTCCACCTGCGCCAACAATAGTATGGATTTCGTCAATGAATAAGATGATATCTTCGTTTTTTTCTAGTTCATTCATTAGAGCTTTCATACGCTCTTCAAACTGGCCACGGTATTTTGTACCTGCCACTAAGCTTGCTAGGTCTAGGGAAACAACACGCTTGTTAAATAAAATCCTAGATACTTTTCTTTGAACAATTCTTAGAGCAAGACCTTCTGCAATCGCAGATTTTCCAACTCCAGGTTCTCCAATTAGCATTGGATTGTTTTTTTTGCGTCTACTTAAAATTTGGGAGACACGCTCAATTTCTTTATTTCTTCCAACGACAGGGTCAAGTTTATCAGATTCAGCTAAAAAAGTTAAATCACGTCCAAAGTTATCTAAAACAGGTGTTTTTGATTTTTTATTGGGATTATTTGTAGACGGTGGTTGCGTTTTGTCAAATGCTCCAGGATTTCCGCTGGGAAAGTCTTGTGAACTTTCGTTAGTTGGTGTATTGAATGCGTCCTCTACAGGATCATTACCTTCTTCCTGTTCGCTTCCTTGACTAATTTCTTTATACAAGGATTTGATGTCGCTATAATTGATGTGTAGTTTGTCTAAGATTTTAGTTATGGGGTCGTTTTCGTTACGCAAAATACAAAGCAACAACAAGGCAGTGTCTACTGTGCTACAGTTGTATAGCCTAGCCTCTAAGAAAGTTGATTTTAGTGCTTTCTCGGCTTGTTTGGTTAGATGCAAGTTCTTCCTTTCACTTGCAGCTATTGGTAAGCTAGAAATGGGGTGTAAAGTTTCAACCTTGTGTTTTAGATATTCAAGGTTTACCTCTAGCGAGTGCAGCATGTCATTGGCTTTACTTGTTTGATTTCGGATAATTCCTAATATCAAGTGTTCGGTACCTATAAAATCGTGTCCTAGTCTTATTGCCTCTTCTTTGCTGAAGCCAATAACATCTTTTACCTCTTGTGAGAAATTATCATCCATATTCTATTGTTTTGAAGATTAGGTTCTACGTAAATTTAGTTGATTTTTTTTAGATAGATTACAAATTGTTTGCCATAATTAAAATAAGACATTCTGTCTTGTTTTAATGGAGTTGATTATCAGTAGTTTGAGAATTTATAAAATATTCCAAACACCTACAGAAACACAGTTTACTTGCTAGTTTTTGTTGATAACTTGTGTTTAAATTAGCGCATTATAGAATTTGTAGAATCACTAAAAAGATGTAAATTGCTATGTTTATAAAATAACTTTAGAATAATATACATGATTGAAGGAGAAAAGTTAATCCCGATTAACATTGAAGAGCAGATGAAATCTGCTTATATTGATTATTCAATGTCTGTAATTGTGTCACGTGCATTACCAGACGTAAGAGATGGGTTGAAGCCAGTTCATAGGCGTGTACTTTTTGGCATGCATGAATTGGGAATTAAGGCAACGGGTTCTTATAAAAAATCTGCAAGAGTTGTTGGAGAGGTTTTAGGAAAGTATCATCCTCACGGAGATACTTCTGTTTATGATTCAATGGTTCGTATGGCTCAAAATTGGAGTGTGCGTTATATGATGGTTGATGGACAGGGGAATTTTGGTTCTGTAGATGGAGATAGTCCTGCAGCAATGCGTTATACAGAAGTTAGAATGCAAAAAATATCAGAAGAGATGTTGTCTGATATTGAAAAAGAAACTGTTGATTACAAATTAAATTTTGATGATACCTTAAACGAACCAACGGTACTACCTACTCGAATTCCAAACTTATTGGTAAATGGTGCCTCTGGAATTGCTGTAGGTATGGCAACGAACATGGCTCCTCATAATTTAACAGAAGTGATCAATGGAATTGAAGCATATATTGATAATACAGATATTGATATAGATGGTTTGATGGAGTTTGTTAAAGCTCCCGATTTTCCTACTGGAGGAACTATTTATGGTTATGAAGGTGTTAAGGATGCTTTCCATACCGGTAGAGGTAAAATTGTTATCCGAGCCAAGGCTTCTTTCGAGGAGATAAAAGGAAGAGATTGTATTGTTGTCACAGAAATTCCTTACCTGGTGAACAAAGCAGAAATGATAAAGAAAACTGCGGAGTTGGTCAATGAAAAAAAACTAGAAGGAATTGCAAATATACGTGACGAATCTGATCGAAAAGGGATGAGAGTAGTATATGTATTAAAGAAAGATGCTATTCCAAACATTGTACTGAACAAGCTTTATAAATATACTGCGTTACAGACTTCTTTTAGTGTAAACAACATTGCCTTAGTGAAAGGAAGGCCGGAAATGTTAAACTTAAAAGATCTCATACATCACTTTGTAGATCACAGGCACGAAGTTGTCACGCGAAGGACAGAGTTTGATTTAAAAAAGGCAGAAGATAGAGCCCACATATTAGAAGGTTTGATCGTTGCTTCAGACAATATCGATGAAGTTATCAAATTAATTAGAGCTTCTAAAAGTCAAGACGAGGCACGTGAAAAATTAATGGAGCGTTTTGAGTTGAGTGAAATCCAAGCTAGGGCTATAGTTGCGATGCGATTAGGTCAGTTGACAGGATTAGAACAAGATAAATTGAGAGCTGAGTATGATGACCTGATGGTATTGATTGCTGATTTAAAAGATATATTAGCTAGTGAACCTAGAAGAATGGAAATCATCAAAAATGAATTGATTGCCATTAGAGAAAAGTATGGGGACGAAAGACGTTCTGTTATTGAGTATGCTGGTGGAGATATGAGAATTGAAGATATGATTCCTGACTCCAAAGTAGTCGTAACAATATCTCATGCAGGATATGTAAAGCGTACTCCGTTGTCAGAATACAAAACACAAAATAGAGGTGGTAAAGGACAGAAAGGTGTGGCGACAAGAAATGAAGATTTCCTGGAGCATCTATTTGTGGGGACAAATCATCAATATATGATGTTTTTTACCCAAAAAGGAAAGGTGTTCTGGATGCGCGTTTATGAAATACCAGAAGGCACAAAAGTATCCAAGGGTCGAGCGTTACAAAACTTAATCAATATAGAGAATGATGATAAAGTAAAAGCTTTCTTAGTCACACAAAATCTTAAAGATGAAGAATACATAAACAACCATTATGTGATTATGTCTACCAAGAAAGGTCAAGTTAAGAAAACACTTTTGGAGCAGTATTCTAGACCAAGGACAAATGGAGTTCAAGCCATTACGATCAAAGATGGAGATGAGTTGCTAGAAGCTAAATTAACCAACGGAAGTAGCCAAGTGATGCTAGCTGTTAAATCTGGTAAAACCATTCGTTTTGAGGAAGAGAAGACTAGGCCCATGGGAAGAACTGCCTCAGGAGTAAGAGGGATTTCTCTTGCTGATGAAAAGGACGAGGTAATAGGAATGATTGCTGTAGATGATATGGAGAGTGAAATTTTGGTAGTTTCTGAAAAAGGATATGGGAAACGTTCTAAACTTGAAGATTACCGTATCACCAATCGAGGAGGTAAAGGGGTTAAAACACTCAATGTGTCTGAAAAAACAGGAGCCCTAGTTTCTATCAAAAATGTTACTGACGAGGATGATTTGATGATCATCAACAAGTCTGGAATCACTATCCGTATGGAAGTTGATCAATTGAGAACTATGGGACGAGCTACTCAAGGCGTTAGATTGATCAATATTAATGATAACGACGCTATCGCAGCAGTTGCAAAGGTCATGAAAGATGATGAGGAAGTAGGAGAGGAAGAGATCACTTTGGAGAATGAAACTGAAAATTCAACAGAAACAAATCAAGAGTAAGTAAAAATAAATAGAATGAAAAAAATATTCATATTAGCTTTTTGTTTTGCGGTAACCCTATCAGCAATAGCTCAGAAGAAAGAGCTAAAAAAAGTAGCCAAACTAGTAAAGTCGGATAAATTAGAGGAAGCATTCATAGCGCTAGAAGCGGTTAAAGGTTTGGTTGAGGGTACTAAATACGAGTCCCAATATCATTATTTGAGAGGGAAGCGTTTTTTAGGGAAAAATGAAAATGAGAATCATCATAGCAAGGCTTTAAAAGAGTTTAATACTGTTTTAGATATTGAAACCATTGCGCGTCAAGATAATTTTTCTGAAAAAGCGATTGAAAGTATCAATAGCATTTATGATTTTTATTTAGATAAAGCTATAAAATCGATTAGAGCACAAAATTTCGAAGCGTCCGCACAGCAATACGAGAAGTTGTCAAAATTAATCCCAGAAAGGAGAGATGTTTTGAGAAATGCTCTGTTTAGTTACAGAGATGCTGAGAACTATCCTAAGACAATAATGATGTTAGAAGAGTTGTTGAAAAAGGAGCAGGCATCTAATATTTACACTGCTTTTAATGTGCATACAAAAAAAATGAATGAGTTTTTCACAAAAGAATCAATGGACAAAGCGGTGAGTTTAAAAACCCACATGCAGCCGCAAGAGACTGGTTATCAAGAAAACATAAGAGCAGATGTTTATTATGCCTCGCTGGCGGGACTATATTTAAAAGAAAAAAACAAGGAAAAAGCTTTAGAGGTTTTAGATAGCGCAAAAAAAGAATTCCCAACAAAAGTTAATTTTTTTAGAGATCATGCAGCAATCGTTTATGGAATGAATGATAAAAACGCTTATTTAAAATCGTTGGACGAAGTTTTATCGCTTACTCCAAATGATTCGCAAAGTTGGTTTAATTATGGGGTTGTGAGTCAGGAACTAGGAATGACCTCTAAAGCAATAGAGGCTTACGATAAAACAACTATAATTGATCCGGGTAATAGAGGTGCATATATCAATAAAGCTCTGGTTATTTTATCCAAAGAACAAACGATTATTGACGAGTTGAATAACAGTAGAGGAAATAGTAAAAAGCGTAATGCAGCTAAAGACAAAATGAAAGAAATGTATTTGGCGGCCATTGCAGCTTTTGAAAAAGCAAATGAAATTAAAGAAGATCCTGCGATCATATCAAATTTGATTTTGATGTACAAAGAAGTAGGACAAACCGAAAAAGCAAAGGCTTTGGAATAAACTAAAATATTTTAGGAAACTATATAAAAAATCCTGTTGTTCTCACAACAGGATTTTTTATATCTTTAGGTAAGTACAATTCACAAACAAATGATACTTAAAAAAGTAAATTCAGTAGCAGAAGCCCTTAATGGAATAACAGACGGTATGACACTACTCGTTGGAGGTTTTGGTTTGTGTGGTATTCCAGAAAATTCTATTGCCGAATTGGTCAAGTTAAAGACGAAGGAATTAACATGTGTCTCTAATAATGCGGGTATAGACGATTTTGGCTTGGGATTGTTGTTAAGAGCGCATCAAATCAAAAAAATGATTTCTTCTTATGTGGGAGAGAATCATGAATTTGAAAGGCAGATGTTGGCAGGACAGATTGAAGTAGAGTTAATTCCTCAAGGGACTTTGGTAGAGCGTTGTCGTTCTGCAAAAATGGGAATTCCTGCTTTTTTTACTCCAGCTGGTGTAGGCACTGAAGTGGCTCATGGAAAAGAAATACGATCATTTAATGGAACACCATATTTGTTAGAATATGCAGTACAGGCGGATTTTGCTTTGATTAAAGCATGGAAAGGTGATGAAGCAGGAAATATTATGTTCAAAGGTACTGCTCGTAATTTTAACCAAGCCATGTGTGGCGCTGCTACAATAAATATTGTTGAAGTTGAAGAGCTCGTTCCTGTAGGAACATTGGATCCCAATCAAATTCATGTGCCAGGCGTGTTCGTACAGCGCATTTTTCAAGGTGAGAAATACGAGAAAAAAATAGAGAGATTAACATTAAAGGAATAAATATGTTGACAAAAGAGCAGATAGCACAGCGTATTTCTAAAGAATTAAAAGATGGATATTACATAAATTTAGGAATTGGAATTCCAACTTTAGTTGCTAATTACGTTCCTGAAAATCTACAAGTTGAATTTCAAAGTGAAAATGGTGTGTTAGGAATGGGGTCTTTTCCAACCCGTGAACAAGTAGATGCAGACATCATTAATGCGGGCAAACAAACCATAACAACACAGCCTGGAGCTTCTTTTTTTGATTCAGAATTGAGTTTTGGGATGATTAGAGGGCGTCACATAGACTTGACAGTTTTAGGTGCAATGGAAGTTTCTCAAAATGGTGATATTGCCAATTGGAAAATTCCAGGTAAGATGGTCAAAGGAATGGGTGGTGCTATGGATTTGGTGGCAAGTGCTGAAAATATCATTGTAGCCATGATGCATACCAACAAGGCAAAAAAATCTAAATTACTGAAGCAATGTAGCCTACCTTTAACCGGAGTTGCCTGCGTATCAACAATTGTAACTAATTTAGGACTGTTAACCATAGAAAATGGTCAGTTTGTTTTAAAAGAGATCGCGCCAGGAGTTGATGTGGATTATATTAAGAGTGTTACTGAAGGAGATATGGTTGTCTCTCCCCAATGTAAAACGATGGTTATATAATTTTTTTGATTACTCTTAGTTTGTGGGTATGTCTTTTGTTGTCTATGTTGTAAATTCCAAGATGGTCTAAACGGTCAATCCTTACTTTGCCATGGGCATGTATAATGTAATTATCAGCCATCATGATGCCTACATGTATGATATTTCCTTCTTCATTATCAAAAAAAGCCAGATCACCAGGTTCGCTTTCCTCTATAAAGCTAAGAACTTCTCCCTGAGTTGCTTGATCTCTGGCATCTCTTTTTAGAGCGTAGCCATTGAGTTTGTATACCAATTGTGTTAGTCCGGAGCAGTCAATGCCAAAAGGAGTTTTACCACCCCATAAGTAAGGGCTGTTGAGAAATTGAAGCGCTGTAGAAATAAGATGATCTTTTTTTTGTCTACCGCAGGTTACTTCACCTTCAAAGTTAAATTTTTCAGGACCTATTGAGAAGTGTTCGTTTTCGTAGAAAGGTAAGTGAGAACCAATGACAATATTTGTTAGAAGTTGTTGTTGGTTCTCCCCAAAATTGATCATATCATTAGACAGAAAGACCGGTGTATTTTCAATTTTAGTGTAAAAACTCTCAGAAACGATTAAGAATTGTTTATTGTCTATCCATCCCTCATAGTTATCATAGGCTAAACGTATTTTGCTCCATTTCGTTCTTCTTTCTAGCACTTTGAAATGTTCTCCCAATAATATTTGAGATATCATTTCAGATGCATCTTTAGGTTCAAGTCTTAAAGGAACAATACTAAGGTTACAAATTCCGTAATCCATTTGATTTAATAGTAGACGATCTAAATGTTTAATAATTTTTATGGTAGACATACCATCAATGTTAACAATATCAACAAGGTGATACGCACCTTTTGTTCAATTCGATAACATGTACCAAAGAAACAACAATTCTGTCACCTGAGCAACCTCGTTAAAGTCGAGTTAAAAAAGGTGTCCAATAAAACATTTTTTGTTTAGGGTATATTTAAAGTAGCTTTAGATTCCTCTTAGTTTACAAAAAATAATTGTTTATTTTTGAAAAACATCAAAGCACTAATGAAGAACATTATCAATCGTATCTACCAAAATCAATCTATTATTTACAAAGTTTTTTTGTTCCTATTGGTTGTGTTTTCTATCGTTTACTTTTTTCCGAAAGGAGGTAAATTTAAATATGAATTTCAGAAAGGTAAACCATGGCAGTATGAAAATTTGCTAGCTCCTTTTGATTTTGCTGTACAAAAAACAAAAGAGGAAATTTCATTAGAAAAAAATGAAATCATCAAAAACGCACATGTTTATTTTGAATACAGACCAAGTGTTCAAGAGGAGGTGGTCACTCAGTTTTCTGAAAAGTACCATAAGGAAATTGTGAACAAAGGTATCGAGAATAACATCGAAAGCTCGATTTATAAAAAAACAGCTGAAGATTTCATTTCAATAATTTATGAATCAGGCTTGGTTGATGTCAGTGTGAAAGAAGCGTTTTCAGATGATAAATTTATCTTTTTAAGGAAGCAACAAGAAATTAGTGAGATAGAATATGGAAGATTAATCACTCCAAGTGAATTATTGCCTTTGATCAATTCAACACTGAGCACTCAGATGGACTATCAGTACGTCAGTCTTATCACAAACATCCTCACGGAGGTTATCGTTCCTAATGTGTTTTATGATAAAAAGTACACTGATAGAGATCGTTCAGAGTCGTTGATTGCAATTTCCTATACCAAAGGTAAAATTTCTGAAAAAGAATTAATTATTGCTAGAGGAGATATTGTAGAAGGAAAAAAACTGGAGGTCTTAAACTCTTTAGAGCAAGAGTATAAATCTCAAATATGGACTAAAAATAATTATGCTTGGATTTTGGCTGGATATATTATTTTAGTATCTCTAGCGATGGGGATGTTGATGTTGTTTTTATATCTAGACAGAAAAGAGATTTTTGAAAACAATACTCAAGTAACCTTCATTTTTTTGAACATACTGTTGATGGTTTTTTTAGAAACTTTCATTATTGAGCACATGTTAGAATATCTGTATGTAGTTCCAGTATGTATATTGCCCATTGTGATGAAAGCCTTTTTTGATGCTCGTGTAGCTGTATTCTCCTACTTACTTATGATATTGATGATTGGATTCGTTGTTCCTAATAGTTTTGAATTCATATACTTACAGACGATCGCTGGATTTATCACTGTTTTGACTGTTTCAGAAATCCATAAAAGAGGAAATCTTTTTATTTCCATCATCAAAATAACTTTTGTTTATATGTTGACTTATTTAGCCTTTTATATCATTCACGAGGGAGGAATTAGTCAAATAAAGATTAGTTACTTTGGGTTGTTCGCATTGAACGGTGTATTGTCCTTCTTGTCTGTGTTTTTAATTTGGCTGTACGAGAAATTATTTGGGTTGGTTTCGGATGTCACTTTATTAGAGCTTTCTAACACAAATAGTGTATTGTTAAGAGAGTTAAATGAGAAAGCACCTGGAACTTTTCAGCATTCAATGCAAGTAGCAAATTTAGCTGAGGCTGCAGCCAATGCTATAAATGCCAATGTAATGTTGGTTAGGACGGGGGCATTGTATCATGATATTGGTAAAATATTATCACCCTTTAGTTTTACTGAAAATCAGACTACTGGATTAAATCCTCACAATGAACTCACACCAAAAGACAGTGCCGAAATTATTATCAATCATGTGATTAAAGGGATTGAATTGGCAAAAAAAGAAAGACTGCCTGACAGGATTATAGATTTTATTCGTACACACCACGGAACAAGTTTGGTTTATTATTTCTACAAGAAGGAATTGGATACAAATCCTGAGCATTTAGATATAGAGGATTTTAGATATCCAGGGCCCTTACCATTTTCTAGAGAAACTTCTATTTTAATGATGTGTGATGCTGCAGAAGCTGCATCAAAGAGTTTGATGAATCCAACAGCGGTTGAAATAGATGAGCTGATAGAGAAAATTATAGAAAAACAAAAAGTAGAAGGGCAGTTTTTAAACTCGAACATAACGCTAAAAGAAATAGAAAAAGTAAAGAAGGTTATTAAGAAAAAGCTTAAAAATATGCATCATGTAAGGATAGAATATCCAGCGTAAAAAAAACTTTAAAAAAGGTTGCAAGCAGTTCCCTAAACATTTATATTTGCAGTCGCAAAAGAAAGTGTGTATACACATCAGGAGAGGTGCCAGAGTGGTAATGGAGCAGTTTGCTAAACTGTCGACGGGTAACTGTCGCCAGGGTTCGAGTCCCTGTCTCTCCGCAATTTTCAAAGATGACCTTTTCGGGGTGTAGCGTAGCCCGGTCATCGCGCCTCGTTTGGGACGAGGAGGTCGCAGGTTCGAATCCTGCCACCCCGACAAAAAAACCTTACTAACAATTAGTAAGGTTTTTTATTTCTAAAAACTATACTTCTTTTCATATGACAAAAGCGTTTTTTGCTATATACTTTTAATTTTCTTGTGAAATAACAACAATAAGTTTGTAGATTGCAAGACTATAATCATGAGTAATTAATTAAAAAAACGAAAATAAATCATAAACTATGGGAATCCTCTCTTTTGTAGCATTTACGTTGTTGGTAGCAGTGGTTGCTTACTGGTCAACTAGAAAAACAGACGAAACTTCTTCAGACGGTTACTTCTTAGGAGGTAGAAGTTTGACTGCACCTGTCATTGCAGGTTCTTTATTATTAACAAATTTATCAACCGAACAGATTGTAGGGTTGAATGGCGATGCATACAGAGATGGTATTTTAGTTATGGCTTGGGAAACTTTAGCCGCCATAGCCATTGTAATTACTGCGGTGTATTTATTGCCCCGTTATTTAAAAGGGGGTATTGCTACGATTCCAACTTTTCTTGAAACAAGATTTGATAAAACAACCAAAGCAATGACTTCTGGGCTTTTTTTAACAGGGTATGCAGTTGTTTTATTGCCAATGGTTTTATTTACAGGGTCTAAAGCGATCAGTGGAATGTTCAACCTCTCTGAGTTGTTTGGAGTTAGTGAGTGGGCCGCGGTTTGGATATGCGTTTGGGGAATCGGGATTATAGGGTCTATTTACGCCATATTTGGAGGCCTAAAAGCTGTTGCGGTTTCTGATAGTATTAATGCTGTAGGTTTATTGATTGGTGGACTTTTGATTCCAGTTTTTGGTTTGATGGCGATCAGTGAGGATGGAACCCTTTTGACAGGTTTGTCTCAGTTGATTAGTGAGCATCCAGAAAAGTTTAACGCAGTTGGTGGACCTGAATCCTCTATTCCTTTTGAAACTATTTTTACAGGAATGATGCTTGTTCAGTTGTTTTATTGGGGGAGCAATCAGCAAATTATTCAACGTGCTCTAGGAGCCAAAAATTTAGCTGAAGGGCAGAAAGGTTTGGCGATTGCAGCCTTTATAAAAATACTAGGACCAATTATTGTTGTTTTGCCGGGGATCATTGCCTACCACAAATATGGGGCTGGACTGCACACTAGTGATGTTTATCCAAAATTAGTTGCGGATGTGTTGCCTGATATTTGGGTCGGTTTCTTTGCGGCGGTTTTGTTTGGTGCCATTTTGAGTTCTTTTAATTCGGCATTAAATAGTTGTGTTACGTTGTATGGAATCGATATTTACAAGCAATTCATCAACAAAGATGCAGGAGACAAAGAGGTAGTGAGGAAAGGTAAAGGTTTTGGAGTAGTTCTTGCTTTTTTCTCTATGTTTATTGCCCCTCTTTTGATTTATGCAGATAGTATTTTTGGGTATTTGCAAACAGTAAATGGTGCTTACAGTGTACCCATCTTAACCATTTTAATCATCGGCCTTGTTACTAAAAAAGTACCAGCATTAGCGGCTAAAGTTGGAGTTGTTTTTGCTTTCAGTATTTATGTGTTGTACATTATTTTGGCAAATGGATTTGGACTGATAGATCTCCATATGTTGCACATGCAAGCCATAACCTGTGTACTAACAATCTTGATTATGTTGGTGATTGGTAAACTAAGACCAAGATCAGAGGATTTTGTCCAAAATTACACTGAGCAGGTAGATGTTGTACCTTGGCAGTATATTAAGCCAGTAGGGTTGATTATTTGTTTGGTCGTATTGTCAACATATTTCGTCTTTAATTAGGAGCTTCAGCATTGTTGAAATCTATGAGATCACTGAGCCATAGTATACTAGCGGCATCCTAATTGACGGTTGTTTGGGGGCCTAAAAATACTTCTAAAAAAAGTGAACTATATTTTTAAATATCTTAATAGATGTTATATATTTGCATCCCGTAAAGCAAACCTCAGTGTTTGATTTATAAGTTCAGAAGAAAATAGTTCAAAAATATTAGGTGGCATAGCTCAGCTGGATAGAGCACCTGCCTTCTAAGCAGGCGGTCGAAGGTTCGAATCCTTCTGCCATCACATAAACCCTTACTATTAGTTTAGTAAGGGTTTTTTGTTATGAGAATTTCTTAGGGATTGGAGCTTCAATGGTAAGATGTTCTCCTTTATAATAGAAGTTTAGTTTCCAGGCATGTAAACACAAACAGTCATCATTGTAGGTCAGTGGGTTGTTTTTGAAATAATCACGGTCTTTATATCCGTGATCTCCTATAATCGGTAGGTTTAGGTTTGCTAAGTGAAGTCTAATTTGATTGGTTCTGCCAGTATGAGGTTTTACTTCAAGTAAAGTATTGTTTTCCTTAACGTTTCTTTCGAGTACTTTAAATTCGGTAAAAGCTTCTATGCCATTACAATCACTTTCTCTTCCACCTCCAGCTGTTTTCTCTAATCCAATTTTGGTATTGGTGCTAAAGTAATCTTCTGAGGGAATCCCTTCTATTTTCGCTAAATAAGTTTTTTGAGTTGATTTGTTTTTGAATTGTGAAGCAATACTTTCAGCAATTTCTTTGTTTTTGGCTAATACCACAACTCCTGTTGTGTTGGCGTCTAGTCGGTGGACGATTTTGAAGTCTTCTTCAGGAAACGCAAGTGTCAATATTTTGGTTAATGAATTTTTATTAAATCTACCGCTTGGATGCATGGGGAGTGGTGCGGGTTTGTTTATGATCATGATTTCTTCATCGTCATAAAGTAATTTTATATCATCATTAATCCAAGGTTCTTTTCGGGGCTCGGAGTTATGTTGTGTTATGTCTCCTCCTTTCAAAGTACTTAGGAGATTTGCAGGTTTTCCATTGATCAGAAGGCTTTGATTTTTAATTTTTGTGTGCCAAATTTCTTTGTTAGACCGGGGAACTATTGTTAGAAAAAAATCAATGATATTAAATCCCTCAAATTTTTTTTTAACGGATAGCTTGTAAGTGGTTGGATAAGCGATACTGCCGGGAAGCGGTTCAGTAACTGCTTTAATTTGTTTTTGGAATGAGGTTTTGGAAATAGCAGTCATAGCGTGTCAAAATTGGTAAAATAGAAAAACCCGCAGAAAGGTGGTGCTTATTTTTAAGTGATATCTTGAAGGTATTAAGATTGTTGAGGGGCATTTGTCTTTTTGACAAACTTGGTTAAGATAACTATATGTGTTCCTTCAACACGTCCTTCAATGTGTTCTGGATTGTCATGAACCAAAGAAATATTTCTTACTGCTGTACCTCGTTTAGCAGTAAAGTTACCTCCTCCTTTAACTTCTAAATCTTTGACCAATGTAATGGTGTCGCCATTTTCCAGAATAGCACCATGGGCATCTTTGTGAATGATTTTTTCATCATCGCTGAGGTGATCTCCTGAGGCTTCTGCAAAACGTAAATCTTCGGCCTCTAAATATATCATATCAATGAGATCCTGTGGCCACCCCTCTCCTTTGAGTCTGTTCAGCATTCTCCAAGCTATGATTTGTACAGCTTTGTGTTCGCTCCACATGGAATCGTTTAAGCATCTCCAGTGGTTTGCATCCATGGTCTTAGGGTCATCTATTTGGTTTTTGCAAGTCTTGCAGACCAATAGGTTCGTTTCAGCGCTGTCTATAAGACTTGGTTTTAATCTGAGGTTATGTAAGCTTTCTGCAGCACTACACAATTCACATTTGTTTCCGCTTCTGGAAATTAATTCTTCAGTGATGTTCATGTTTTAAATTTAATAGCCAATTATGACCTTCGTTGTCTCACGGTCTCATATAAAAATGCACCACAAGCAACAGAAACATTTAAGGATCCTATTTTTCCTAGTAAAGGAAGTTTGGCATTCGTATCTGCAATTTTTAAGATCGAAGGATTGATTCCTCTATCTTCAGAGCCCATGACAATTGCAGTAGGTTGATCAAAGTTGACATCAAAAACAGTATGATCTGTTTTTTCGGATGCACAGACAATTTTTATGTCTGCAGCCTGTAGCATAAAAATAGCATCCTTAATGTGATCTACCTTGCAAATTGGAACGTTAAAAGCAGCACCTGCGGAGGTTTTTACGGTTTCTCCGTTGATCGGAGCGTTTCCTGTTTTGGGGATAATGATACCGTGGACTCCTGTACATTCTGCAGTACGAATGATAGCACCAAAATTACGTACGTCAGAAATTTGATCTAACAGTACAAACAAAGGTTTTTCTCCCTTTTCTATCGTTGTTGTAATCAGGGCGTCTAAATCATAAAAAGCGACAGGTGCAATCAGCGCCCCTGCTCCTTGATGATTGTTGGCTCTGGACATACGATCAAGTTTTTCAACAGGAACGATACTGGAGGTTATATTGTTGGTTTTAATTAATTGTTTAAGTTCAATCATTAAAGGGCCGTTAATGTCTTTTTGCAAAAAAACTTTGTCGATTGAGTTGCCTGCGTTTATGGCTTCAATGATGGCTCTAATACCAAATATTTTTGAGGTTTGTTTTTCCATACTGCAAATGTACCATTTTGATTTTAAGAATTGAAAACTATGAGAATTAAGAATTGGAGTCTTTTTGGCCCCTATCCTAACAATTATATTTCTAAAAAATAGTAACAAAATTGATATGGAATAGTCCCTTGTTCAGGTTGAAACTAGTGTTTTGGTTTTTACCAGCGGCATAACTAATTTTCATCAATCCAGACGGTATTCCAAGGGTATAGCCAAGGCCAAAGCTGAGCAAATTGTCTTCTTTGGATAGATGCTTGAAGTAACCAACGTCACTAAAAGCATAAAGGTAGCTATTGATGTTGGTAAAGTAGCGGTATTCTATGTTTGTGTAATTGTATAAATGTGCGACAATGCTTTGTTCTAAAAATCCACGCATTGTTGTAGCTCCACCTATTCTAAATAATTCATTATTGTTTTTGGAAGAAGATTTTAAATAAGCATTTCTATTTTCTATATACAAATGATGAATTGGAGTTGCCTCGATAACGTAGATGTAGTCACTACTAAAGTTTTGTTGTTTGGTGCGCTCAGCATCAGTGTTTTTGCTTCCTAAGCCAAAATCTATTTTGATCATGGTTTTTGGGTTTCCAAAACTATTTAACTCTTTGTAAGCGTATTCAGCGCCAACAATGTTTTTTTTATACGACACAATATTATCATTGTTTGTTGTAACAACTGCTGAGCTTTCAGTATGATAATACGTGTTGATTATATGTTTGTAATGTGGTTTATAGCTTAATGTGAGTTTGTGATTGGTGTTTACAAAGGTGCTATCTCGTCTAAACAAATTTAATTTATAATTTATATTTATAGGTGAGTTAAAGATGTAGGGATTGTCCATTAACACTTCTATTTCTTGTTGATCTTGACCAGTGTTATTCCATTTAAAAGCAAAAGTTTCTCCTTTGTGAAGTGTATTGGTTAATGAAAGGTCAATGTATCCGTTGAACTGTATTTTTGTTTGACCTGCTTGGTTGCTAAATCCAAGAAGGGCATCTAATTTATTGGTTTTGATTTTATCTAGGTATAAGTATAAATAAGTAGAGTCTTTTGTGAACAAAACTGCAGGTGGTTTTTTGTTTTTTACAAAAGAAAGTTGTTTTATTTTGTCTTCGGTAGTATTTAGAAAGGCTTTGCTAAAGGGTTTGGAACTCTTAATGTATTGTTTTAAGAATCGTTTGGAAAAACGTTCATAAATTTTTACGACTGTTTTGTCAATGTGCCTTTTTTTAGAGGGGCATACCTTTAGTTCACAAAACAAAGTGTCGTTTTTTGCTGTTTGATTGATCAATTGTATTTCAGCAAAATTTTTTCCTTGGCGATCAAAATTGTCACAAACTTTCCCTATCCATTTAGAAACCTCATTAGGTGTGGTATAGCATATCTTGCTTTTTGTTTTGAATAGTTGCTGAATGTTTTTAGGGATGTTTTGAATTGCAATCACAGAAGTTTTTGTTCCCAGCTCAATAGTATAAGTCTCTATGCTGTCTTGTTTTTTGGAATCAATATTAAAATAGTAATAACCTGCCAAATCAAGTTCCGTGTTCAAAGCCTCGAGGTTTTTTATGTTTTTTAGAGAGATCTCATTTTGCAAACTGTCCTTTAAAATAAATTGCGTTGTTTTCTTTTGAGCCCAATTGGTTTGGCTTGAAAGTAAAAGAGATAACACGAAAAAACACCAGAGATAGACTTTCATAAAGTCAAAACTAATAGATTTCTTTTGGATATGGGGCTCATGAATTTTAAAAATGAGACAAAACGTTAAGGTATGATAAAACAATTAATCTATTGTTATTTAGGGTTTTACAAATATAATCTGTATATTCAATAGTGTAAAATTCTTGAAAAATCATTATAGGGTCAGTATTTAGAACAGAAATTCAGGTTTTCAAGAAATAGCTAAATATTGATCATCAAGTACAACGTCTAAATTTAGACAAATAAAACAAGTATTATGAAAAGAAAGATAAAAAAAGTAGTCTTATCCATTTTTCTATTGGTAAGTTTTTCAACTGTTGGGCAAACGGAAATATATGAAACTTCTAGCACAACTACTGATAATATAGGTAATTGGACAAAAATAGCAAGTGCAAGAGTAGCTGGTCAATATGGGTTCGTTAATGCAACTATTTTATTCGCAGGAGGAACCTCCTCAAACAGTGTTGCAAATGGAAAATTATTTTTTAGAGTAAAGCAACAAGATCCATTGGGTCAAGCACCATACGTACAACTAGAGCTTTTAGATTCTAATGGCTTGAAGTTGTCTAATGAAAATATAGTGGCAGTTATTAGTAGAATCAACACTATTGAAAGCATTGTAGATTTGTATGTTAGAATTACAAATAGTTGGGAGCGTATTTATTTTACATCTGTTTTAGAAAGAAACACATCAAGAGATAGGCTAAATCATTACTCTCATCAACCCTTTATTGTTGAACTGCCCAATGGTGCTTCAGCAGCATTAATTACTGCAGACGCTCAAATAGTCTGCAAAGGTTTGTCAACTACTTTTTCACAAGAAAACGTTGGAATTGGTGAAGAAACTCGTGAGGACGTAAAACTATATGTAAAATCAACAAATACTAAAATAGGTATTCAATCTTCTGTAGAGCATACTACTGATTGGAATTTTGGAATTATGAGTGCTGTAAACAGAGAAAAAACAAATGCATTTAGCGTACTGTTAAAACAGAGTGACGGAAGTTATGTGGATAAGTTTTCTGTTTTAGGGAATGGTAAAATTTATGGAACAGGTTTGAATCTAACCATTCCTTTATTTGCAGATTATGTGTTTGCAGAGGATTATGAATTAATGCCTCTAAATAAGCTAGAGAAATTTATTAAAAAACACAAACATTTGCCCAATATGCCTTCTGAAAAAGAACTGGTAAGTAAGGGGATGGATGTAGTTAATATGCAAGTGTTACAAACCGAAAAAATAGAAGAATTAACACTTTATATCATTCAACAAGAAAAAAGAATTAAGGAATTAGAAGATTTATTGGATAAAAAATTAGAAAAAGTTTTAAAGAAAAAGATTAAAGAAATTTTGAAAAGCAACAATAACCTTGAATTAAAACCTTAAACAAATGAAATCACTAAAAACATACTTCCTTTTGAGCATGGCCTGCTTACTTTTTGCCTGTGCTTGTACAAAAGAAGAGATTGAAAACCTGCCCCCTGCCA
>Ga0209653_1001154_pt1 | contig 21748 bp, 16 predicted proteins | sample SaaInl6LU_22_DNA_FD_184644 | JGI IMG/M metagenome (GOLD analysis project Ga0209653, IMG submission 184644) | Marine microbial communities from expanding oxygen minimum zones in the Saanich Inlet - ESP_116LU_22_DNA (SPAdes) (version 2) | ecosystem: Environmental > Aquatic > Marine > Intertidal...
ATTTGGTTCTGTTGGCCATGCAATTTGCATACGCATTAACAAGGACATTAAAATCCCGATCACTCCCATAATAATCCCAGTAATTAAATACTGCTTGGCAATCATTTTGTGATCTTGACAAAAAATGTATTTCGTTATGAAAGTTTCTTTGGGATGATGTCCATGATCGTCTTGGTGTGCGTGAGTATCTACCTGTGCTGACATAATCTTATGTTGTTTTAACTTTAATTTTTTTAATTTTGAACTAAAGAGTCCTTAAATAATTTTTGTTCTTGCAACCATGCTTTGTAGTCTTCTTCAGATTCTACAATAATTTTCATTTGCATGTTATAATGCGACTTTCCACATATTTTATTACAAAGCAATAAGTAATCGAATTCATAGCTCTCTAATGGCTCTTCGCCTTTGGCTTGTAGTTCTTTACTTTTATTAACTCTGATTTTATTGATGTTTCTTACTTTTTCGTAAATGTCTGGATTCAATCGCATTTCTTCTGTGGTTACTGTTGGTGTGAATGCAAATTGAGTAATCATTCCTGGCACACAATTCATTTGAGCTCTAAAGTGAGGCATGTATGCAGAGTGTAAGACGTCTTGTGATCGCATTTTAAATAATACTGGAACCCCTACAGGGAGGTGTAATTCAGTTGTAATAATATCATCTTGAGCGTTTGGATCTGATTCGTCTAAGCCTAAAATATTGGCATTATCTAGATTGATGAGTCGTACGTTGGCTTTTCCTAAAACATTGTCCTCACCAGCATAGCGTGCTTTCCAGTTAAACTGTTGTGCATACAGTTCTACAACTATTGGATCTTCATCTTCGTTAATAGTCATGATGTCTGTCCAAGTAAACAACCCATACATGATAAGTCCTGCCAAAACAATCACAGGAATGACCGTCCAAATAAATTCTAGCTTATCATTATCTGCATAAAATAATGCTTTACGTCCTTTTTCTCCTTTGTATTTAAAGGCGAAGTAGTGTAATAGAAACTGTGTGATTGTTTGAACAATAAAAATCACCACCATAGAAATAATCATTAAACGATCAATTTCAGGGCCGTGTTCTGACGCTGAATTTGAGGTTAGCGGTAAATCTCCCCAAAGTGCAAATGACACAATTGTGATCCCATAAATAAAGCCTAAAAAGGCCAACATAAGGTATCCTTGAACTTTGTTGTCACCATCGTTGGCAACTTGAGATAGATCTTTATTTACTTGTGCTAAATCAAAGATTTTGACCATTTGCCAAATTGCAATTGTGATCCCTAATAAAATTAATATTGTTAATAAGCCAGTCATCGTTATATGTTGTCTTTTTAAATTTTAATTAATAATGAAAGTGTTCGCTTTCCTTGATAAATGGATTTCCTTTTGCTAATAATGGAGCTTTTGAAAGCGCATAAAAAACAATGAATAAGAATAGTCCCAAAAACAATAGTATCGCACTAATTTCAGGAATTCCAATAAACCAACGGTCTCCTACTGTAGCCGGCATAATCATATTGAAAACATCAATATAATGTCCAAACAAAATCACAATACCTGCCATTACTATGAACCATGGTACACGTTTATAATCGCTATTCATGAGTACTAAGAATGGGAAAATAAAGTTTAAAATGATCATTCCAAAGAATGGTAGGTTATAGTCTTCTATACGTGTTACAAAATACGTTACTTCTTCAGGGATATTTGCATACCAAATAAGCATAAATTGTGAGAACCATAAATAGGTCCAGAAGACACTAATGGCAAACATAAATTTTGCTAAATCATGAAGGTGGCTGTCGTTTACAAATTCCATCAGTCCTTTTGACTTTAGGTAGATTGTAATTAGAGCTATGACAGTGATTCCACTTACAAACATACTTGCAAATACGTACCACCCAAATAGGGTGCTAAACCAGTGTGGATCGACACTCATAATCCAATCCCAAGACATAATAGATTCTGTATAGATATAAAATACTAGGAATGCAGCTGAAATTCTAAAGTTCTTTTTAAAGTTGCTATTGTCATTCACATCGGCTAAATCTTGCGCTAATGAAAATTTACGTGAGAAATAACGGTATAAACTCCATCCTGTAATAAAAATCAAGCCACGAATTGCAAACCATGTTTTATCTAACCAACCCGATTTTGCTTGAATGAGTTCGTCATGTGCTACTACTTCTGGATCCATCCATATAAAGATGTGATCTCCTGCCCATAACGCGATTCCTAAAACAATGAGTCCTCCGGGTAAAACATAGTATGTAATGGCTTCCATCACTCTAAATAGTACGGGAGACCATCCTGCTTGAGCGGCATATTGTATGCCATGAAAAGCGAGTACACCCAAAGAAATCATAAAAAAGAAGAATGCTGCTACATATAAAGCTGCATAAGGTCTGTTGTGCATTTGATGCAGAACGTGTTCTGCGTGCGCATCGTCATGATGTGCCTCTTCCGCATGCGCATCAGAATCATGTGTGGAATGATTCATCGCTGCATGAGCCTCAGCATCTGTTTGAACATCGTGATGGGTTGCTTCAGTCGTTTCTTCGCCATGGGAAGCATTTGCACCATGGTGCGAATTTTCTTCTGCTAATAGTACTTTGACATCATCAAGGGTTAACCCATGAGATTCTATATAGCTTGTACCCCATCCTATTACGCCAAGAACGAATAGAGCGAGAGAAACAATTTTAAGTCTTTTTGAAAACGTGTACATATTGATATAAATGTTTTACTTTTCTTTATTTTTTTAATTCTGCTCTAAGGGTTTCAACATAGGCAGTCACTTGCCAACGTTCTTCCTCATTTAATAAATTTGCATAAGATCCCATAGTGTTTTTACCGTAATAGATTACGTGGTAAATACTTCCTTCGGTAATAGCTCTATCTGCATAACTTGGAACTCCAAGAATTTTTTCTCTTTTTACAAGTTTTCCTTGTCCGGCTCCTTTGTTTCCGTGACAGATACCACAATAGATGTCATATAATTCCTTACCTCTTTTCGCATCCAATTCAGTAGATTCTAGTGGAGATTTTAAATCGGAAAGTGCTGCTGCATACCCTTCATTTGTGTTTTCATATTCATATAAAGAATGTCCTCTAGAGATTGTTCCTTCAACAGGCAATAGGGCTTGTTGAGAATTCGGAAAAACTTCATATTCACCATAGGCTTCATAGCCAATAGACTCATACATGTTTGGAAAGTATTGATAGTTTGGACTGTTATCATTCTGACATGAAAACACGGTTCCAAAGGTCAATACTAAAACGATTATTTTTGATACACTTTTCATAATACTAATGTGCTTCTTTATCAACAATATGTACCTCTACTGCGCCTGATTTGGTCAGAAGGGCTTTTAATTCCTTTTCGTTATCATGAACAGGGATTTCCATTAGAAAATGGTCATCGGTCGTTCTTGGATCCGGATTTTCTGCATTTTTAAACGGCCACATTCTACTTCTTAAATAAAAGGTAATCACCATTAGGTGCGCCGCAAAAAAGACGGTTAATTCAAACATAATTGGCACAAATGCCGGCATGTTTTCGATATAGCTAAAACTAGGTTTTCCTCCAATATTTTGAGGCCAGTCTTCTATCATGATATAATTCATCATGACTGTTGCCACAATTAAACCAACACAGCCATACATAAATGCAGCGATGGCAATACGTGTGGGTTCTAATCCCATTGCTTTATCCAATCCATGGACTGGAAAAGGCGTGAATATCTCTTCGATGTGATGCTTTTCGTTCTTAACAGTTTTAACTGCTGCCAACAATACGTCATCATCTGTATATAGTGCGTGAATAACTTTAGAAGATCCCATAGGCTACTCTTTTTTCTTTTTAGGTGTTTTTTTCACTGGTTTTGACTTAGGAGCTGTTCGTTCATCTGAACCAGTTCCTACTAAGCTTCCGCCTGCTTCTCTAATATTTTTATAACGTTGTCCTGAAGACTTTAATATGGTTTTGACTTCTGCTTGTGCAATTACTGGGAACGTTCTAGAGTATAGCAAGAATAACACAAAGAAGAAACCGATAGTTCCAATAAAAATTCCAATATCTACAAACGTTGGTGAGAACATCGTCCATGAAGATGGCAAATAATCTCTGTGGAGAGAGGTTACTATAATCACAAAACGCTCAAACCACATTCCGATATTTACAACAATGGAAATAAAGAAAGAGAACATAATACTTGTTCTTAATTTTTTGAACCACATAAATTGTGGTGAAAATACATTACAAGACATCATTGCCCAATACGCCCAAGCGTAAGGACCTGTAGCTCTATTTAAGAAAGCATATTGTTCGTATTCAACTCCTGAGTACCAAGCGATAAATAATTCAGTGATATAGGCAACTCCAACAATAGATCCCGTAATCATAATGACGATATTCATCAATTCGATGTGCTGAACAGTGATATAATCTTCAAGATTACAGACTTTACGCATGATAATTAATAAGGTATTTACCATGGCAAAACCAGAGAAAATCGCACCTGCTACAAAATAAGGTGGGAAAATGGTGGTATGCCATCCCGGAATTACGGAGGTGGCAAAATCAAATGATACAATTGTGTGTACCGATAAAACTAAGGGCGTTGCAAGTCCTGCAAGTACTAAAGACACTTCTTCGAAACGTTGCCAGTCCTTTGCTCGTCCACTCCATCCAAAACTCAATAAGGAATAGATCTTCTTTTGAAAAGGTCTTACTGCACGATCACGAATCATGGCAAAATCTGGTAGTAAACCTGTCCACCAAAATACAAGTGATACAGATAAATAAGTGGAAATTGCAAATACATCCCACAACAATGGCGAGTTAAAGTTAACCCATAACGACCCAAATTGGTTTGGAATTGGTAATACCCAGTATGCTAACCAAGGCCTTCCCATGTGAATGATTGGAAACAATCCAGCTTGAATTACAGAGAAAATCGTCATGGCTTCCGCAGAACGGTTAATCGCCATACGCCATTTTTGTCTGAATAGGAGGAGTACTGCTGAAATCAGAGTTCCTGCATGTCCAATACCAACCCACCAAACAAAGTTTGTAATATCCCAAGCCCAACCAACGGTTTTGTTTAGACCCCAAGTACCAATCCCCGTAGAGATGGTATAAATCATACACCCTATTCCCCAGCCAAAAGCTGCAAGTGCAATAGAAAATACTATCCACCATAATTTGTTTGCTTTTCCTTCAACAGGTGCAACAACGTCCAAGGTCACATCATGATATGATTTTTCTCCTGTAACTAATGGTCTTCTGATAGGTGCTTCGTAATGAGACGCCATAATCCTTTTGTATTATTTCTTAATTATTTATGCTTCGTTTGTGTTTCTTACTTTCACTTGATAAACCACATTTGGTTTTGTACCAACGTGATCTAATAAATGATAAGCACGCTCATCATCTTTAAGTTCTGTAATTGCACTTTTCTTATTATTGATATCTCCAAAAACAATGGCTCCTGAATCACATGCCGACGAACATGCGGTCTTGAATTCGTCTGGATTTACTTCTCTTCCGTCACGTTTGGCATCCAAAATTGTTTTTTGTGTCATTTGAATACACATCGAACATTTTTCCATCACACCTCTAGATCGAACAGTAACATCTGGATTAACAACCATACGTCCTAAATCATTATTCATGTGGTAATCAAACTCGTCATTCTCGTTGTATAAGAACCAGTTGAATCGACGTACTTTATAAGGACAGTTGTTAGCACAATAACGCGTTCCAACACATCGGTTATACGCCATATGGTTCTGACCCTGACGACCATGAGATGACGCTGCTACTGGACAAACGGTTTCACATGGTGCATGGTTACAGTGCTGGCACATGATGGGTTGAAAAGCAACTTGTGGATTTTCAGAGGGTAATTCCATTTCTCCAAAAGTACTTAATGAACTTCCTAACCCTTGAATATTGTCTTTGGTGGTGTTATCGCCTTCAAATGTTTCATCTGAAGAATAATATCTATCGATTCGTAGCCAGTGCATGTCGCGACTTCTACGAATTTCTTCTTTTCCTACAACTGGAACGTTGTTTTCTGCATGACATGCTATCACACAGGCACCACATCCTGTACAAGAATTTAAGTCAATGGATAGATTAAAATGATGACCAATCGAACGATCAAACTCATCCCATAAATCTACATCTGGTGAATCCACAGGCGTTTCTTCGTGGTTCAATGACACCACACTGACGTGGTTCCAATTCGCTGCTGATTCTGTATTGAAAATCTCTAGGGTCGTTTCCTTAATAATATCCCCTCTGCCCATTAGTGTATTGTGTAACTGAACACAAGCAAATTCATGCTTACCATCTGTGAGCTCTACAGTAGCGGTTTGAACATTGTTAAAATCCGTATATAGTGGGTAGGCGTTGACACCTGTTTGCATTTCTGCTTTAAGACCTTCCGTTCGGCCATATCCAAAGGACATTCCAACGGTGCCTTTTGCTTGCCCTGGTTGAATGATCACTGGAACTTTTACAGTGACACCATTTACGGTCACATTTGCATATTTTCCATTCAATCCACCATCGGCATCATGACGGTTTTCACTGAAAAAAGTACTGGTTTCTAAAAAGAATCCTAATTCTTTAGCATCAAATTCAGAAATTGTTAAGTAGTTGTCCCAAGTGGTTCTTGTCAAAGGGTCAGGAAATTCTTGCAACCAAGGGTTGTTGGCTTGTTGACCATCTCCCATCCCCGTTTTTGGATACAATGTAAGTTCCATACCAGAACTCACTGTTGCAGCGAGTACATTCACCGCAGTTTCTATTTCTGAGATTGCACTCCCATCAAAAGCATCTACAGTATCTAATGTTGCCGAAGTTGACGACACATACACTCCATCGTGTAAGCTCTCATTCCATGAAGCTCCTTTTAGCAGGTTACTGTTCCAATAAGACTTAACATAATCATGATAAGACTCTGAAGTTCCAACTAATTCTAATAAAACGTCTTGAAATTGTTTGGTATCAAATAAAGGACGAATTGTTGGTTGCATAAGCCCATAATGTCCTTTTTTAGTTTCTAAATCGCCCCACGATTCTAAATAATGAGACGTCGCAGCAACATATTGAGATACAGAAGCAGTTTCATCATTTTTCATGGTGAAAGCTAAAGATAATTCTGTTTGTTTTAATCCTTTCACAAATGCATCTGCATTTGGAAGTGTGTATGCTGGATTGACCCCAGCCATGATCACAGCACCTACAGTACCAGAGTTCATATCTGACACCAATTGAGCAACCGCTTTATCATTCCCTTGACGGGTTAGGATTGGGTTGTTTGGATCAAACGCCTTACTGTTTAGTTTTTCGTTGATGGCCAATACAATATTTTGTGCATTCACATCTTGAATTCCTGTAAGGACCACCGCATTAGAACCGGCTTTAAGCAGTTCAGAAGCCGCATTATTTACAGCCGTTTCTAAAGGTGCAGGAAGTTCCCCTCCAACAGCTGTTCCAACTATTTTACCATAAAGTTTTGCCAGCGCTACTTTTTGTTGTGAGGGTTTCATTGGCACACGTTTATCGGCATTTGCTCCTGATAAACTCATATTTGCTTCAAACTGAATGTGACGCGACATTTTTCCATTTTTAGGAACTCGTCCTTGTGCATAAGCAGCGTCAAAACCTCCACCTTGCCAATCGCCTAAAAAGTCAGCACCTATAGAAACAATGGTTTGAGCTTTTGAAAAATCGTAATTTACTAAGCCTCTTTGGCCATATTTATTTTGGTACGCATCTGCCGCAGCCGATTCTGAAATCGCATCATAAACCACATGGCTTACATTTCCGTACTTTTGTTTAAAGTCAGAGATCAATTTTGAAGTCGATGGACTTGCAAAGGTTTGTGTTAACAATACAATTGATTTATCAGACCCTTTTAATGCTTCTAATTTTTGAGCCACTTCTGCTGTAAGTTCTCCCCAACTGATGTCTTGACCCTCTTTTTGTGGACCTGCAAGCCTTTGATTGTCATATAAGTCTAATACAGAAGCTTGTACTCTAGCGTTGATTCCTCCGCTGGCTTTTGCGAGACTGTTAGATTCTACTTTTATAGGACGCCCTTCTCGTGTTTTGATTAAAATACTCGCAAAATCATACCCATTAGCAATCGCTGTTGCATAATAATTTGCAACGCCAGGAATAATTTGTTCTGGTTGAACTACGTAAGGAATTGATTTAATCACAGGCCCTTCACAGGCAGCTAATGATGCTGCTGCGGTACTGAATCCAACATATTTTAAGAAATCACGACGCGTTGTACTAGAAGAATTTAGGGTGTCTTTATCACCTAAAAATTCATCTACAGGAATTTCTTGTGTGAACTCCTTTTGTTTAAGCGTCTCAACAGCAGAACTATGATTTGGATTGAGCTCCTCAACACTTTTCCAGTATTTCTTATTTGATGACATATATCTAATGTTACTTGTTGATCGTTTTATTTAATTTCTAATAATGACATTTTCCACACTCTAAACCACCCATTTGAGCAGCAGTGAGTTGCTCAACTCCATATTTCTTGGTGAGTGCTTCGTGAATTTTATCATAATAGGCGTTATCCTGTACTTTTACATTTGTTTCTCTATGACAGTTAATACACCAGCCCATCGTTAATGGAGAGAACTGATACATAATTTCCATTTCTTCTACAGGTCCATGACATGTTTGACATTCCAATCCTGCCACCGAAACGTGTTGCGAGTGATTAAAATACGCAAAATCAGGAAGGTTATGAATACGCACCCATTTCACTGGTTTTGTGTTTCCTGTATATTTTTGTTCGGCATCATCCCATCCAACAGCATCGTATAATTTTTGGATTTCTCCATCGTAAAATTCTTTGCTGTACTCTTCGGTTGCAGTTTCGGGTGATACTTCATAAATAGATTTATGACAATTCATACACACGTTCAATGCTGGAATTCCGGAGTGCTTACTCACACGTGCAGAGGAGTGGCAATATTTACAATCGATGCCGTTGTCGCCTGCATGAATTTTATGAGAATAATGTATGGGTTGAATTGGTTGGTAACCTTGATCAACACCCACTTGCATAAAGTAGCCATACACAAAATAGGCACTAGACAATAAAAAGAAGATTGCCACAACCAACATTAAAAATTGGTTTTGGATAAATGCTTTCCAAAGTGATTTTCGTTGCACCGCTTCAGCAATTTCAACGTTGTTTGCAGTTGCAAAACGACGCAATGTTTTATGGACTAAAAAGAGTCCTAATGCCAACAATCCAAAAAGAATAGCAAGAGCACCCAAAACGAGTTCTTGGGAAACGCCACCTTCGGTGGATGTGGTTTGTACAGCAGTTGCAGTTGCAGCAACTGGAGCCGCTTTATCTTGAGCGGTGTACGCTAAAATATCGGATAGATCCTGATCTGATAGCTGAGGGAAAGCCGTCATGGCAGACCCATTGTACTCCGCATAAATTTTGTTTGCATAGGCATCACCAGATTTGATTAGGGCGGAGCTGTTGCGAATCCATGCATTGAGCCAAGCTCTATCCAAACCTTCATCTTCGCTAAGTCGTGTTTCAACATATCGAAGCGCAGGCCCTGTCATTTTTTTGTCTAATTGGTGACAAGCCGCACAGTTGGCGTTAAATAAAGATTTCCCTTTGACAGGATCTCCATCTTGAGCGTAGAGCGATGTGAATATAATTGAGAAAAATAAAAGCCCCGAAAATAGCGTTTTCGAAAGCGCGTAATTGTTAAATCCCTGTTTCATAGCGTTGATAGAAGTCATTTCTAAACTTTGATTTAATTTTAACATGCAAATAGACCCTATTCGCTTATTAAAATCTTCCGCAAAAGTAACATTTAATGTGCATTTTTTAAATGTTAGATATGCGTAAATATATAATTTATAAACATTCTAAATAAGCAATTATATTATCTTTTAATTTTATTCGTTTACATTTGTAAAATCAACACAATACTATGAATTTATTTAATTGGAAATTACTCGTTATAAGTGTCTTATTTTCAGTCAAAATGATGGCTCAAGAAGGCAGTGTAAGCATTCAGAAGAGTTTTGAAATTGAGCGTGTATTGGAACTTAAAAAAGAACTGAACAAAGACCAATCATTTATAAAAATTCAAATTTATAGCGGCAACCGACTTGGGGCTGAAACAGCTTTGGAAAATTTCAAGACTGAATTTCCTGAACAAATTGTAGAAATGAGATACGAAACCCCAAACTATAAAATTTGGGTTGGAAAATTTAGAACACAACTCGAAGCAGACCGGGAGTTACGTCTTGTGAAAAAGCGTTTTCCGAATGCCTTTTCCCTCAAACCTAAAAAGTCTTAAAAAGAGCATGACAAGGTAAGGGGCTTATTCTATACTAACAGATGCTCATTCGATTGTCACCCCCCACCAAAGCGGGGCAGGCTGATCCCTAACGAACTGTCACCCTGAACTTGTTTCAGGGTCTGAGCCTAACGGTTTCCATAGATTATTCCAATTGGGATTTTCCTCTTCGATTAAATTAATCTTCCATTCCCTATGCCAGTTTTTTAATTGTTTTTCGCGAGCAATTGCATCCAATACATATTGAAATTCTTCATAATACACCAATTGTTTTACATTATACTTTGCAGTAAATTTACTCCCTTCATTTATCATATGGCGTTCCATACGATCATCTATTCCACCAGTGACTCCAATGTATAAAGTGCCTCGGGGTTTGTTGGTGAGGATATACACCCAGTAGTTGTGATAAGAGCGTCTTGGCATAGTAGGTTGGGTTGGGTTTGGAATATAAATATAACATTTTTTGAACATATTAAGAGACCCTGAAACAAGTTCAGGGTGACAAGGCAAGGGGGGTTCGGAATGACAATGTAAGGGTCTGCCAAGACGAGGCTAAACCCAAACGAACTGTCACCCCCTGCCAAGGCAGGGCAAGTGTTTCAGGGTCTGTTGCTCGGTTGTGAGATGCTGAAACAAGTTCAGCATGACAAGGCAAGGGGGGTTCGGAATGACAAGGTAAGGGTCTGCCAAGACGAGGCTAAACCCAAACGAACTGTCACCCCTGAACCCAAACGAACTGTCACCCTGAACTTGTTTCAGGGTCTTACAATCGAGCAGGAGACTCTGAAACAAGTTGTATTCCATCTTGAAACAGTAGTTTTGAGACAGCTTCATAAATTATTAGTACAGAACTTTACAGCCTATAATCTACCCATGTGTTTACATGCTCTATATTTCTGGGGTGCATCAATATCTTTAAATCTTTGTCTAACAGAAAGTAGCTTGGCGTGGCATCTACAAAATAGTCTTTTGCGGCTTGGGTGTCCCAACCTTTATAATTGCAATAGGTTTGCCAGGGGTATTGACTGTATTCTTCTGTATATAGTGCTTTATTGGTGTCTATACTTATATACACTACCTCTATATTGCCTTTTTCTTGCCACTGTGGGTAAAACGCTAACAACTTTTTATTAGCTTCTGTACAGTGGGGGCACTCTGCCGAGCCAAATACCAAAAGTATGTTATTGTTTATGTCTTTTAGGGTTTTGCCATCTGCCAATTGCACGTTGGGTGCCGTGTTGCCAACCTTTAAGGTTACGTAACGCTCCATTTTACTGCGTATGGCATCATCTAATATATCTTGGTGGTCTTGTATTAAGGTAGCAGATAGGTGTGCGGCTACTTTGAAAAGACTTCGTTTTTCAAAATAAGTAAACAGCTCTTTGCTTGTATTTTTTAGCAAAGGTGGATCTTCTTTAAGATTGTTTACCAAGTAGCTTGTGCTTACATTCATTTGGGCATACACACTATCTAAGGACTGCCCCATGTTTTCTAATAAAAGGTAATGCCCTTCTATAAGCTCTCTAAACAAACCGCTGGTTTTAAAGTTTGGGTGGTTAAAGTCTGTGGTTCTAAACTGCTGTATGGCTTCTGGTATGCGTTGGGTTTCCTTTCTTACTATGGCAGGCATATCCTGTACCAGTTTTTTATAGGGTATAAACCAACGCAAGTAACTGTCTTTATCTAAATTTGCTACAAAAACAGCATCCTCTTTTATAATGTAGGCTTGTTCTTCTTTAATGGCTTTTTTTAATTCTTTACGCTTAGCAAACAGTGGTTCTTTTTGGTATAAATTATCTATGTATTTTAAGGCAGACATAGCATTACTGCGCAAGCCTTGGGCTTTGGCATAGCTTATAAAATTGGTGTTTGCTCTACTGTTTGCAAACTGGAAACTATCTAGTTCTGTGAGGTGGCTGCCGTTTAGTACTATGTTTGGTTCTGTTAGCATCAGTACCAAACTATTAGCATCTTGAGTATTTAGAATCCCCATACCTTTGTAGTTTTTTGGGTGGTTTAGGGTAAAGTTACCCAAACTATCTATGGTGGTTTTTGCTAACTCGTAGCTATCGTAATAATTAAAGCCCGTGAGGCTTATGTGTTGCCCAGTATGGTGTTTTAGATTGCCTGTTAGGGTTTGGGCTTTAGCTATTGTAGTTACTAAAAGTAGTAGTAGTTGTATAGTAAATAGGTGTTTCATTTTTTGTTTTTTATTTGGATTTGTATTAATTCTTATCTGGACTATATTTAGAATAACAATTCTGAATGATAAATATTGTACTTATCTCCCTGAACTGTCACCCTGATTCCGAAACAAGTTCGGAATGACAAAGGGTGAGGTTTCAGGGTCTGCTGCTTGATTATGAGATTCCGGATCAAGTCCGGAATGACAAAGGTTTGGGTTTAGCTAATATCATTTTTTTCATTTTTTTCATTTTTTTCATTTTTAAAAAAACTGCACAACAAACTTTTTACTTAATGCAACGCACAGAAAAGCCGAACGCTCTGTTGCTACTGCTCATGGTGGCAGTACTACTATCGAAGCGGAGGTGGCTTGCTTTATCACCACTTACCGTACTAGTCCAATAGTAGCCGCGACTGCCTACAGAGATGAGCATGCCATTACTGAACCTGCGGTAACCTGCAAGAGGTAATTTAAGTGGGCTAGCAAAAGCAGCTGTCGCATTATCAGACCCCCAAGCTATGCGCTCTGTATTCCATTCAGTGTCTGTTGGTAGTCTATACCCACTTGGGCATGGATTGTTAGTGCCAATAACACCTTGCCATACGGTACCATCTTGTGGTGTTAACCAATCGTAAGGAGCTAAAGATTCTCTAATAAAACGACCATCCCAACCGCCCCCTGTGTTTGGTGCTGCTGTGGTGGCATTGGTTGTTGTTGTACCACTAGTTCTAGACTGGTGGCCGTCTGTAAATCTACCCCATTGGTATAAATCTCCATAAGAAGCTGCATCTGTAGAAGAAGTTGCCACTTGTGTAGCTCCTAAGTTACGATCCATCCAAATAGCACCACCAGCTCCTGTAACATCAGTGGGACCTGAAGGTGTACCTGAGCCTTTATAACCGCTCCATGCACCGTTTTCATAAAAGTTGAAACAGTTTAAAGATAAGTCGTATATAACCATTCCGTTTACTGGTGTTGTAACTGCTGATATATTTGCAACACGCGGTACTAAAACACCACTATTTGTAGATGCTACATCTAAGGCTCCTTCTGGGGTAGTTGTTCCCACCCCTACCTGAGTAAAGGATGTTATTGTTGCCATTACAAATATGGCGTTTAATAGTAATTGTTTTGTTTTTTTTATAATATTTAAATATTTGCGGATTTGTTATCCTGTTAATGTTTTTAATTATTTAAATTTTTATTGTTAAATTAGTTAAGATCCACCCAAGCTGTACCATTACAGCATGGCTTTTAGTTTTACAACAAATTCTAATGCCTGCATTGGGGTATTGTTGGCAACATCAAAATGTTTTAGTTGGTGTACTATGTTTTGGGTAGTTGCTTTACTTTGTAGTTTTACCTGGTTAGTAAGTGTAGTATTACACCAGTTTACAAACTCTTGCTCACTAATTTTATTTACCATTCATGTTGTAATCTGATTGGGGGCTTACCAAAGCTAAATATTCTGCAGCAGCAAACAAACTTTTACTTTCTAGCAGACCAAACCAATAGTGGGCAATCTCTTGTTGTAAGGTGGGTTCGTCTTTGAGTTCTTCTACCACTTTGTCAATTGCTTGATTGAGCAAAGGAAACACCTCTTCTAACGGAAAACGTTCCACCAAACTGGTATATCCTTCTATGATCTGTTTATACAAACCTGAATACTTAAGCGCTTGAAAATCTATCGCCATAAACTCTGGCACATGCAATGGCGCACGCCATTTGTACGTTTCTACGGTTTTAGGCATCTGCTCTATTAAGCCCTTAGTCAGTAAATACTGACGCACAAACAGACTGTCGGGCAAAGCTTTTATGCATGCCGGAAAACGATTGGACACAAACTCCAATTCTTGTGCGTACTGCTTTTGTTTAATACTGTCCTTTGCATACAAAGGCACCAGATAATGCCAACCAGCCAACTTACCTTCGGCTTCTTGAAAGGTTTTCATTCCTAGCAAAAAAGCATCATACTCTTTACTGCCAGTTACTTGCATATCTTCTCTTATGGTGAGATCTTCCCAAAAGAGGCTGTAGTTTTCTTTATTTAAAAACAACAAATTAGAATAGGCACCATTCATATACAGTTGAGCAACGCCCACATAATCCGCAGGATACGTAAGGGTAAATTTGCCTTCTTGATTGCTACTGGTTTTTAAAAGTATTTTTTCTTGTAATCCCTCATAACCTTTTAACTCAAAATTACTGTTGGGGAAATTTGGGAAATGCCCATTTATGGTGTAGGTGCCTTGTGCATAAGAGCAAAAAGCAGAAAGCATAAAGCAGAGAGCAGAAAGTGCAATGCGCAAAGTAAGCACACTCGCTTTCCTCTTTATTCGCCTGTTGTCTTTCTTATTTTTAACATCTAAACTATAACTTATCATATCCTTCTACTTTAATCTTTCTACTTTAATCTTTCTACTTTAATCGACTTAATCAATCCCGAAATAATTTTAGAAATCTCGTTAGCCATTTGTTGCAACCGCTCTGCTTTTATGCTGTCTAATTTATTTAACTCCTTTGCCAATATAAGCATAGCCCTAACCTCACCACAAGAACCTTTAGCCACATATAAGAAATATACAAATTCTTTATTACTCTTTCGCTCAAACCCTTCCGCAACATTATTCATCACAGAAACCGCAGCCCTTTGAATTTGGTCCTTAAATCCAAAATCTTTACTCAACTCAAAAGCAGTATAAACTTCCACACATAGTATTTTAGCCCTCTGCCAAGCAATTAAATCCTCAAAACGCTTCATACTTTACACTTTCAACTTTCATCTTTCAACTTTCAACTTTCAACTTTCAACTTTCAACTTTCAACTTTCAACTTTCTTCTTTAAACTAAAAAAAGTGGTAGCCTTTACACCACCGCTTCTTTTAACTTTCAACTTTCATCTTTCAACTTTCAACTTTCATCTTTCATCTTTCATCTTTCAACTTTCAACTTTCATCTTTCATCTTTCAACTTTCAACTTTCATCTTTCATCTTTCATCTTTCAACTTTCATCTTTCAACTTTCAACTTTCAACTTTCAACTTTCATCTTTCAACTTTCAACTTTCAACTTTCAACTTTCTTCTTTAAACTAAAAAAAGTGGTAGCCTTTACACCACCGCTTCTTTTAACTTTTAACTTTTAACTTTAGTCTTTAACCCCTAGTTTTTAATGCAACGGACTGGAATGCCGTTTGCATTTCGGCCGCCGCCCAAGTAGGCATCTGTACTACTGAAGTACATGGTATAAGCAATAGTACTAGCTATAGTGCTGCTCCAATAGTAGCCGTTAGTGCCCTGAGTTGAGAAATTACCAGTTTTTCCACCACGGTAACCAGCCGTAGGAAGTTTAAGAGTAGATTCATAAGTTTCTACATTGTTATCCCATCCTGTGGTAGTACCACCATTAGTTCCATTACCACTAGCTATAGCAGCAGCATCTGCAACAGTCCACTCTGCTTGGGTAGGCACGTGGTAGCCCGCAGGGCAAGGCCCTTGGCTGGCGGTATTCCAACGGTCATCATTATTGCCGTTTCTCCAATCATATGGATCTACGTCGGTTGTTATAAAGTTAGGATGCCCCGGTGCATCACTAGTTGCTAAATCCTCAAGTGCTGTAACATCTGCAAAACCTCTACCGCTGGTATGCGTGGTTCCATTCAATACAGTAATTTCGTGCCCGTCGGCTGGGCGGCCCCATTGGTAGTAGTTACCGTAGCTAAATACATCATCTGAAGCTGTAGCTACACGCCTTGCTCCTAGGTTTCTATCCATCCACTTTTGTGTGCCGTAAGTAACATCGAATACGGTTGTTGCACTGGCTGGGATAGATTTAACATCTATACGAGGCTCAAGTACCAAAGTGTTAGATGCTCCACTAAGGGTCATACTTATAACTCCAGAGGTCGTCGCAGGTATTGTTGCACCATTGTTACTCAAAGTAACAACATAGCTGCCAGCGGAATTAAAATCACCCGTAGCAGTGTACTCTAAACCTGTAGTCGCATCTGTAGCTACAAAGCTGTAAGTCCCACGTGAAGTAGTGGTAACATCAACATCTATGGTAGAAGCCGCAGGCACAGCCTCGCCATTGTAGCCCACCCCTTGGGAGTCAATAACAGACACACCGTTGTAAGCATTTACAGAATCAAAAGTCATTATGGCAGGGGAACTTAAACAGTTGTTCCATGCATCGTTTTCATAAAAGTTGAAACAGTTTAAAGATAAGTCGTATATAACCATTCCGTTTTTTGGACTTGTTACCGCTGCTGCATTTGCAACACGCGGTACTATAACACCACTATTTGTAGATACTACATCTAAGGTTGCTTTAGGATCGTCTGTACCCACCCCTATCTGAGCAAAGGATGTTATTGTTGCCATTACAAATATGGCGTTTAATAGTAATTGTTTTGTTTTTTTCATAATATTTAAGTAAAAGTGCCAAAGTGCACAAATTAATACAAAGTAACTACTGCTGCTTAATGCAACGTACAGAAAAGCCGTGTGCTCTGCCGAGACTTTCCATGCTGGCAGTACTACTATCGAAGCGGAGGTGGCGTGCGTTATTACCACTTACCGTACTAGTCCAATAGTAGCCGCGACTGCCTAAAGAGGTGAGCGTGCCATTAGAAGTTCGGTACCCTGCAGCAGGTAATTTAAGTGGGCTAGCAAAAGCAGCTACCGCTTTATTAGAGCCCCAAGGTGTACGCTCTGTATTCCATTCAGTGTCTGTAGGCAACCTATATCCACTTGGGCATGGATTGTTAGTGCCAACAACACCTTGCCATAAGGTATCATCTTTGGTTGTTAACCAATCGTAAGTACCTGAATTTTCTCTAATAAAACGACCATCCCAACCGCCCCCTGTGTTTGGTACTGCTGTGGTGGCATTGGTTGTTGTTGTACCACTAGTTCTAGACTCGTGGCCGTCTGCAGACCTACCCCATTGGTATAAATCTCCATAAGAATCTGCATCTGTAGGAGAAGCTGCCACTTTTGTAGCACCTAGGTTTCTATCCATCCAAATAGCACCACCGGCTCCTGCTCCTGTAACATCAGTGGGACCTGAAGGTGTACCTGAGCCTTTATAACCGCTCCATGCGCCGTTTTCATAAAAGTTGAAACAGTTTAAAGATAAGTCGTATATAACCATTCCGTTTACTGGTGTTGTAACTGCTGATATATTTGCAACACGCGGTACTAAAACACCACTATCTGTAGATGCTACATCTAAGGCTCCTTCTGGGTTGATTGTACCAACACCTACTTGTGCGGTGGCCGTAAAACTTGCTGCTAAGATAAATGCAGCGCTAATTATTAATTTTTTCATTTTTTGTGTATTTTAATTTTTGTATTTGTTTTAATTGAGGTTGTTATAAAGTCTGCTTACTATTAAGCTAAGGATTTTGCTTCTGGAGGGGGTGTACTATTTTGAAAGTATAGGGTTTTATAAGTGGAGATGAATCTCCCAAAATTAGTTTGGTGTGTTGTAGGTATTTCCGTACAATTAAGCTCCTTGTGGGTTTGTGTAGTGAAGTATGTTGAAATGGGGCTGTGAGTCCAAACCCAATGGGACTGTGTATGATCTATTTGTTGGTGGTCCAATACTAATAATTCAATGTTCTGAAGGGAACTGTTTCCCAACAATTCCAAAGCTTGGGGGTTGGGTAAATAGAGTGGCTGCTCTAAATGAAGCTCCCCCGTTTGGAGTGTGAAGTGCTGCGCAACTCGAAGAGGCGTATGTATGCGTATCCTATCAGCGTTTTGTAGGATTAAATTCGGAATCTCCAAAACCTCCTGAGTGGATTCTAGGGTTTGTAAACCAAACCTGTTAAACACCAAAGTTCCTTGCCCGTGTATAGAGCTGTTAATGTGGATCTCTGCTTCCTGAATACTTAGGGTTGAGTTGGGAGTTTTAAGATGCAATACCGCGTCCTGATGTACATAAAATTGGGCAAAACCACAAAGGCTGTACAAAAACAAGAAAAGGGTGAGGTTTTGACGCATTGTAAAATTTGGGGTTTAACATAGCGAAGGTCGGTATCTGTATGTGAATATAGAAGTGTGAAGTAACAAGTGGCACATTGACGTAATAAACATGTTAAACTGTGTAAGGAACGGTTGAGGTTAGCGGGGTTACACCAGGCTGTCACCCTGATTCCGAAACAAGTTCGGAATGACAAAGGGTAAGGTTTCAGGGGTCGCAATACCAAAACAGTCGATGCTGTCACCCTGAACTCGTTTCAGGGTCTGCTGCTTGATTGTGAGATGCTGAAACAAGTTCAGCATGACAATGAAAAAGGGGTTCAGAATGACAAAGGGGTTCGGAATGACAATGTAAGGGTCTGCCAAGACGAGGCTAAACCCAAACGAACTGTCACCCTGATTCCGAAACAAGTTCGGAATGACAAAGGGTGAGGTTTCAGGGTCTGCTGCTTGATTGTGAGATGCTGAAACAAGTTCAGCATGACAATGAAAAAGGGGTTCGGAATGACAATGAAGAGGGGGTTCGGAATGACAATGAAGAGTGGGTTCAGTCTGCCATCGTGCCTGCCTATGGAGGGCGTGACCGCCGAAGGTGGGCCGCAGGCCACCGCCTATGGCGGGACAGGCCGGAATGACAAAGGAGTGTTCTATTTAAGTATTTTCTTAACTTCTACTTCACGGAAGGCTTCAAGGACATCTCCTTCGCGGATATCGTTGTAGTTTTTCACTTGCATACCACAGTCGTATCCTTTGGCTACTTCTTTCACATCATCTTTGAAACGTTTTAAAGAGCTTAGTTCACCCGTAAATATGACCACACCTTCTCGGATTAATCGAACGCCAGCGTTTCTGTAAATTTTTCCGTTTGTAACCATACAGCCTGCAATGGTTCCAATTTTGGAGATTTTAAAGGTTTCTCTAATTTCTGCAGTTCCCGTTATTTCTTCTTTAAACTCTGGAGACAACATGCCTTCCATGGCGTCCTTGAGGTCGTTAATTGCATCGTAGATAATGGAGTACATTCGGATGTCAATTTCTTCCTTGTCCGCAATTTGTCGGGCATTGCCCATGGGTCGTACATTAAATCCGATGATGATCGCATCCGATGCAGTTGCAAGCAATACATCGCTTTCTGTAATGGCACCAACACCTTTATGAATGATATTCACCTGAATTTCTTCGGTTGATAATTTCTGGAAAGAGTCTGTAAGTGCTTCTACAGATCCATCAACATCTCCTTTAAGAATGATGTTTAGTTCTTTAAAGTCCCCTAGAGCAATTCGTCTTCCAATTTCGTCAAGCGTAATATGACGTTGTGTTCTTACGGATTGTTCGCGTTGTAGTTGGGTTCGTTTTACAGCAATTTGTTTTGCTTCACGTTCATCTTTAAACACTGAAAACTTATCGCCTGCTTGCGGTGCGCCGTCCAATCCTAAAATAGAAATAGGAGTTGAAGGCCCTGCTTCGAGGACGTCATTTCCACGCTCGTCATGCATGGCTCTTACTTTTCCACTGTTTTTTCCTGCTAAGACATAATCGCCAATTTTCAGGGTTCCTGCCTGAACTAATATGGTAGAGACATAACCACGTCCTTTATCTAAAAAGGCTTCGACAACTGTTCCTAAAGCGGGTTTATTTGGATTTGCTTGAAGTTCTAGCAGTTCAGCTTCTAGCAATACTTTTTCTAATAATTCTTTAACACCATCTCCTTTTAATGCAGAGACATCATGGGATTGAATTTTCCCACCCCAGTCTTCAACTAATAAATTCATATTAGCCAGGGCTTCTTTAATTTTATCAGGATTTGCAGTGGGTCTGTCTATTTTGTTGATTGCAAAAACAATTGGAACTCCGGCTGCTTGTGCATGCGCAATGGCTTCTTTTGTTTGCGGCATGATATCATCATCTGCCGCAATGACGATGATGGCAATATCGGTTACTTGCGCACCACGGGCACGCATTGCCGTAAAGGCTTCGTGACCAGGCGTATCTAAAAAAGCGATTTTTTGTCCTGTTTCGAGTGTCACGCCGTAGGCTCCAATGTGTTGGGTGATGCCTCCTGACTCTCCTGCAATTACATTTTCTTTTCGTATATAATCTAATAACGAGGTTTTTCCGTGATCGACATGTCCCATAACCGTTACGATCGGAGCTCTGGTTTCTAAATCATCGGCAGTATCTTCTACGACTTCAATTGCTTCGTCAATATCTGCGGTTACAAATTCAACCGTAAATCCAAATTCTTCAGCAACAATGGTTAAGGTTTCAGCATCTAAACGCTGATTCATCGTTACCATCATTCCAAGAGACATACAAGCAGAAATAATTTGAGTTACCGAAACATCCATCATAGTCGCAACTTCACTAGCAGTTACAAATTCAGTAACTTTAACTACCTTGTTTTCTAGTTCTTGTTGTTCTTGATCTTTTTCAGTTTGTTGACGGTGCTGATCTCTTTTGTCTTTTCTGTATTTCGCACCCTTTTTACCTTTGTTCGATTTTCCTTGTAATTTTTCAAGGGTTTCTCTTACTTGTTTTTGGACTTCTTCTGCAGTTGGCTCTACTTTTGGAGCTTGGGTTCTTGCTTGTGGCGGTCGGTTTCTAAAGTTTCCTCTAGGTTGCGAAGGATTGCTTCCTACTTTACTAATTCTACGACGTTTTTTACGAGCATCTGCAGAATTAGCTCCAGCAGCTGGCGTTGCGGGTTTGTCTTTTTTGGGTTTATTAAACTGGGCTAAATCTATTTTTTGACCTGTAGATTTTGGTCCAGACAGTTTTTGATAATTTGTAGTTTCAACTTTATTGTCTACTGAATCAACCGCTTCCGAATTGGCAGCAACCGGTTCAGTTGGCACAGCTGGTGTTGGTGGAGGAGTTTCTGATTTTGAAACGGGTTTCGCTTTTGTTTCAGGCGTTGGTAAAGGAGCGGGAGCTACTTTTGGTGCTGGCTTTGCTTTTGGAGCAGGGACTTTTGGAGTCTCCGCAGGTTTTATATCCTTAGGCGGTTGTTTAGTTGATTTTTTAGAACCCTCTAAATCGATTTTACCAACTTTTTTTGGTCCTTGAATTACTGGTTTGGTTATTATGACTGATTTAGCGGCTTCGGATTTTTTGAGTTTTAACTCAATTTCCTTTTCGCGTTGAAGACGTAAGGCTTCTTTTTCTTTCAGCTTAGCTTCACCCACTTCTTTAGAGGCGACTTTTTTGCTTG
>Ga0209653_1001157_pt1 | contig 21675 bp, 22 predicted proteins | sample SaaInl6LU_22_DNA_FD_184644 | JGI IMG/M metagenome (GOLD analysis project Ga0209653, IMG submission 184644) | Marine microbial communities from expanding oxygen minimum zones in the Saanich Inlet - ESP_116LU_22_DNA (SPAdes) (version 2) | ecosystem: Environmental > Aquatic > Marine > Intertidal...
GTTATTAAAAATGATATCTAATAAGATAAACTCAATCATTTCTTCTTAAATTTAAAATAAAGTGAAAATAAAATTAGACCTATTAATATAATACCAACAAATATCCTTAAATATTGATTAAAGAATACATCTATTAATTCAATCATTTAAAAATTTTATAATTATCTAAAATTAAAAATAAATTACTTTAATTGACAGTGACTATTTTCAACAATACAGCCAGCCTGTTCCATTTCATCATCAAAAATTTTTGGATGTTTTAGAGCATAAAGATTGGTTAGATAATTAACACCATATCGTTTGAACTTACCATCACTAGTCAATGCACCACTCTCATGACCAAATGATGTAATATCCTCTAATAAATTACCCTCTTTATTATAAAGGGCAGTTTTGCCATAACAGTTGCAAAAATAAGTTCTGTTATGCTTTGGCTCTATATCAACAAAGATTGAAGTGCCTCTAATTCCAATAGTACCATTTGGAACCTCAACTGTTAATTCATCCTTACGTTTTCCAAATACTGCATGAACAGATCCTTGAATGACTTTTAATAATTTTTTAGATGCAAATTCAATTTTTGTATCTGGTCTAATTAAAAAAAAGTCATCTTTAAATTTTATAATCGATTTTTCATCTTTAGTTTCAATTGTAGTGTTATCCAGATCCTTAAAATTTGTACTTGCTTGTTTTCCATCAATAAAAAAATTTCCTGATAAAATCTTATTACTTTCTGAAGCAAAAACTAAACTAGGGCTTAGACCAGAAGCTAATAAAAGTTGAGTAGTTAATTTGATAAATTTTCGTCTATTATAAAAATGTGTATTGCTAAGCATTATTATTTATATCACATTTAAATGATTTTGATCAAATAATTTAAATATAAACATGAATTCAACTATTGATATTTTGCGCTAGTAATGAATTCATTGAAGCTTTCACACCAAATCACAATAGTGTTGTATTTATTAACTTGAATATCGTTAGAAACGTCAATTGCAAAATTTTTAAATGATTTTACTTCTGCTACGTATTTAGCTTGATCTTTGATCGCCAAAAATTCATCCTCATGTTCTACAAACTCATTTGTTAGATACAGCTTATAATCTGGACCAGGTGCGATGGAACCATTGACTGTGATTTTGTCATTAGAAATTGTAACTTTAGCCTCTCCCCAATGAAAAAGGTCGCTGCCTTTTAAATCTTTAACAAATTCTGTTTGATATAACGCTTTTTGCTCATACTCATTAATCTTAAGCGTATCTAGTGATTTTGGTGCAGTTAAAATTGGTAAAAAATAAACACCTAGACCAAAACCCACTATGAGCACAAATATATGACTAAACAAAAGTAGTGCTTTATTTTTCATTATCATTAATCCTATAAATCAAGTTTGATTAATATCAAAGTCATTTTAAAAAGAATTACTTTAATGATTTTATTGACTAGGATTAAACCCAGATTATATTCAACTCATGAGTTATCCAGAAAAAACTGAAAACGATGTTCTTATAATCACAGCTAATGGTGAAATTGATTTGGAAAATTCTGGTGGTTTAAGAGAACAAATTGCTAGTGCTCTAGATGCTAATACCGCTGTTTCTATAAATATGAGTGATGTAACTTATATTGACAGTTCAGGTGTTGCCGTATTAATTGAAAGCAAACAAAGAGCTGGCGAAGGTGGAAAAGAATTTAAAATCATAAAACCAAGTGAAGCAGTTTTATCAGTGATTAAGTTAGCAAAACTTGATAGTTTTTTTGATATTGAAAATTAATCTATAAATATTTAAGGCTTAAAACACTCTGCTATTTGAGTATTAATATCATAAATACAGCTAACTAATTTAGGCTCAAATTTTTTAGCTTCAGTATCGTCTCTTAAAAGATTGTATAAAATTTTATTTTGATCAATTATGTTTACTGATTGTATTTGATAACCCATATCTAAATAATCATTAATCATTTTATTGAAACCTAAATTATCTGCACAAACATTAAGAGAATAGAAAAAAAATAAAAATATTAATAAATACTTTTTCACTTAAAAAAATTAATATCTAGTCGTAATCTGCATCGGCATCAATAGCATCAGCTCCTGTATGCCATGGACCATGGTCAGTTAAATTCCAACCACAATCCGCTTGTCCATCTGCTACACTATCACCAAAAAAAGCACCACCAATTGATTTGTGAGAGTAATCTCCTGTGTCCCTATGAATGATTACTCTAAATCTAGCTTTATCCATTGGGCATCCTCCCCCTGAACCATATCCACCTGTGGATTTATAACAAAACATTTGGATTTGACCTCGTTTGTGATTAGCCCAAGCTGCATTATCAATTGTAATACTAGTCTTATCGGGTTTCCATGGATTTTTAAATGTGGAGTTGTCTGTACCTCCATCTAAGAAATAATTTTTCATCGAAATTAAAAATTGTTTACAGGTAGTATCTGAATTAATCATATCCCCAGTCAACATATTACTGTCATCATATTCTGGAGTTGCACTTCCAAGATCATTTTGAATAATAATGGTTTCTGTTTCCATATATTTTGTAATTGTTGTGTAATTTTGCTCTAAAACTTTTAATCTGGTTGAGTCTACATAAGTTTGATAACCAACTGTACCAACTCCTGCTAATACTCCAATAATTGCAACCACCACTAAAAGTTCGACTAGGGAGAAACCTTTTTGAATCATTTTCATAATATACATCTATTATAAAATATTAAAAACTTAAAGTACTTATTTTGGTTAATAAAAATTTATTTTTTATTAATAATAATAATTAATGATTTTCCAAATAAATTAAAACATAATTTATCAAGCACCTTTGACAAAGGTATCAAAGAGTTCCAAATTTTAATTTTTTGATGAAAATTTTTTTTATAATTGTTTAAAAAAGCTTTTGATATCAAAGAGAGTAAATAACCAACACTGTCATAATATTTCATTTGGTAGTTTGAGTGGTCAAGGTTTTGTATTAAATCTATAATCCTTTTTTTATCATACCTTCTAAAGTGATTAACATCTTCATCAAATTTCGAATATAGATGCTGAAAAGCTGGAACATTAATAATCAAATTGCCCCCTGATTTAAGTGAATTAAATGCTTTATTAATCTCTTCTGAATCATTTTGTATATGCTCTAAAACATCAAGATATAAAACAGTATCATAAGTATTAACAGTGAGAGAGAACTCTTTATTTTTTAAAAATAAGTTTTGATTATCTTGGTATTTAGATTTTAGATTTTCAAATAAAATTTTTGAAGGTTCAAATAAATCAACTTTTTCTACTCGATCTAAATAAAGTTTTAAATTCTCACCATTACCAGGACCTATTTCAGCTGTATACCCACGGATATAATTTTTTATTAGATCATTTTGATAGTTTCGAAAATTTTTAGAATTATCAAAATATTCTAGCTCCCAGCCTTGATAATCAATTTTAGTCATAAATAGATAAGTTATTTATAATATCACGTTGGTTTTACAATTTTTTATTTTGATATTAAAAATTTTCGTCTAATAAATGTAAGTATATTAAATATGATAGATAAACTAATTAAAGATATTCAAAAAAATATTATTGGAAATGAATTTAAGATTAAAATTTCCATAGCCACCATTTTGAGTGGTGGTCATATATTAATCGAGGATCTTCCTGGCACTGGCAAAACAACATTTGCAAAATCTTTAACTTCAGCAATGAACTTAAAATTTAAAAGAATTCAATTTACATCTGATTTATTGCCTAGTGATATTCTTGGATATACGTTTTTAAAAAATGATGAGTTTATTGTTAATAAAGGTCCAATATTTACAAACATTGTTCTTGCAGATGAATTAAATCGTGCAAGTCCAAAAACTCAAAGTGCTTTTCTCGAGTCGATGGAAGAAAAAACAGTTACAATCGATAAGGATACATTTGAACTTCCTAAACCATTTTCAGTCATTGCTACTCAAAACCCCTCTGACTTATCTGGAACTTCATTATTACCCGAATCTCAATTAGATCGATTTACTATCTCATTTTCTTTAGAGCAATTGAACAAAGATCAAAGAATTAAATTATTAAAGAATGAAATAGATAACAATTCAATTCAATCTAATTTTTCATTTAATGAAGTAGTTAAAGATATTAATCAAATAAATGTAAATGACAATGTAATTGAATATTTAGATAATATATCTGAGTATATTAAAAACAATTTTAATAACACTCATATCTCTCCTAGATGTTTAAAACAAACTATTCATCTATCAAAATCGTTAAGTTTTCTAAACTCAAAAAAATATGTGACCTATCAAGAGATTAAAGATATTTTGCCTTTTATACTTCGTCATCGATTAAATATTGTTGAAAAAAAAGAATTTATAGAATTCATGAATAATGAAATTTTGAATAAAGTACCACTACCTGATGAAAAATAGTTTTTGGAAAAAAATTATTTTAAAAAAATCCTTAAAAAATCTTAATACTATAAGTAGAAAAAATTTATATATTTTTCCAAATTTAAGGGGTTTTCAAATTGCTGCTTTAATTTTTTTTTGTTTTGTTGTGGCTATTTTTTATCAAAATAATTTTGCATTATTGCTATCAATTGTTCTTTTTTTTATCTATTTCATTTCAATTTTAATCTCTTATCAAAATTTACTCAATTTAGACTTATCTATTAATAATAAACTTCATCCAGCAAATAAATTTGTAAATTTAATTTACCAAATCAACGACAAGCAAAATAGAGAAAGGCTAAATGTTAATTTTGATCTAGAAAATGAAACAACTAAAAAAGATATCAATCATAAAACTACAATTAATTTAAAATATAAATTTGATCAAAGAGGTAAAGTAGATACTCCTACTTTAAACATTCACTCTTTATTTCCTTTCGGAATTATAAAAACATTTACCAATGTATCCTTTAAAGAGCGTTTAACTATTTATCCAGAGCCCATTAGACCTTCAAATGAAATATTTGATCAACTATATCAACTTAATACTGATGAAGGCTTTGATTATGAGTTTGATAAAATAGAAGAAAACAAAGAAAATATTAATTTATCAAAAATTTCATGGAAACATTCATCAATTAAAAAAAAACTTTATGAAAAAAAATTCAAATTTTCTAATAATTTGCAGCATATAACAATTGATTTGCAAAAGATAAGTGCTGAAAGTTTTGAAAAAAAACTTTCTTATGCCAGTTATTTAATTGAATATTTCTATCAATTAAAAAAACCATTTTTATTAAAGAACAAAGATTTTATTTCAGCAATTGCTTGCTCTTTAGAGCATAGAAATAAACTTTTAACCTATCTTGCTAATGCCTAGAATAAATTTATTAAATTATAATTTTAATGCTTTAGCGATACTGGTTTGCAGTTATTTAGTTCTAATTCCTGATGTTGAAATTTCCACTAATTTTTTTTTTCTAATATTATTCTTTTTTGCAATTATTCAAAAAAGCTTTAGTTATAAATATAAGAAAGTATTTAGCTCTATTTTAGCTATAGCAACAATATACATTTTATTTGTTTTAAATGATCAAACATTATCTAAAGAATATTTTATCAATTTAATATTAGGTTTAATATTTCTTAAATATTCAGAGATAGAAAAAAAAGAAAATCATTATTTTTTTGGATTTTCGTGTGTGTTTTTAGCAGTAAGCTCTCTAGTATATGGCCAAGATTTAATCAGCTCATTGTTATCATTTATTATAATCTTACTATCGATCATCCATTTATATTCTTTAAATCAAACCAAAATTTTAAAATTGAACTTAAATAATCTTTTTAGATATTTTATATTTGCGCTGAGTATCATTCCAATCATTGCAATTATTTATTTTGTCTTTCCAAGAGCAGAATTAAATATCAAATTATTTGAAACTAAAAAAAATCAATTAGGAATCCCTGACAAAATAAGCTTAGGTTCGTTTCAAAATATTTCAGATAGTGAAGAAAATGTTTTTATTTTTAAAACTAATATTCAAAATAAAGATCAAAAATATTATTTTAGAGTAAAGGTATTTGACAAATTAAGTGTTAGTAAAGATTGGTTAAATTCTGAGTATAAAATACTATTAGCCCAGTTTAAAAATAGTTTTAAGGTTTCAAATCCTATTGAAAAACAAGATGTAGATGCATCTTTAATCATGTTCCCTCATGAAAAAAAATGGTTTCCAAAATTAGACAATTATAACTTTAAAAATTCAAATTTAAATTTAAACCTTATAAACAATACCCTCACAACCAATAAGATAGTGACCAATAAAAAATCATATAAACTAATTTATGATAAAAGAGTTGTAATATATCAAAAAAAACTTTTAGATTTTTATACACTTTTACCTAACAATATTTCCCCAAAGTTAAAACTGTGGGCAAAAACAAACTTTGAAAATGCAAACAGTCCTAAGGATTATTTAGATAAGATATTAAATGAATTTAAAACAAATAATTTTTTTTATAGCTTAACTCCAGTTAATCAAGGTAACGATTATGAAAACTTTTTTTTCAACACTAAAACTGGATATTGTGAATATTATGCTGGAACTTTTACTATACTTGCAAGGTTAGCTGGCATCCCAGCTAGAATAGTTACTGGTTATTATGGTGGATCGTATAATAATCTTGGTAATTTTTACACTTTTAAGCAGCGTGATGCCCATTCTTGGGTGGAAATATTTATAGATAATAATTGGGTTTTATATGATCCAACCCTTTCTGTGCCAAATGAAAATATTCTTAATTCAAACAATTCTAACTTCGAAAGTTTTGAGACATCTACGGTAACTTCGAATAATGAGCAAAAAATAGATATTAGTAGAGTTGGAATTTATTTTGAATATATCAATTATGTGTGGACTAATAGTTTTTTAAGATATGATGAAAGATCTAGAACAAATTTTATCAAAGAAAAACTCTCTAACACAGATATGTACAAATCAATTTTCTTTATTTTATTTTCAATAATAGCCATCATTTATCTTATAAAGATATTGCTATTTATTTATGCTAGAAACTTTTTATACAAATTATTTTTTAATAAACTTAGAAAAAATAATAAGAATTTATCAAATTATATGACCCACCAAGAAATTTACAAATCTTTAAAAAATATAGATCAAAAAAGATTTGAAAATTTATTTAAACTTTATGAACAAATTAAATTTAATAAAAAATATAAAATTTCATTTAAAAATTTTTACTTAATTAATTTTCAAATAATCAAATATGCTTACTTTAAATAATAAAAATAAAGCATTATTTATTTCTTTAGCAGTTCTAATATTTGCAATTCATCAAATAATGTTTCTATCTTATTTGAATATTGGATCTTTTCATTTTGACTACCAATCAGCTTTATCAAGATTAATATTTGGGAAAATTTGGTTTTTAAAGAATGGATTAACTGTTCCTTGGTTTACACCACATATTTGCTGTGGTGCACCCTTTTTTTCAAATCCTCAATCAGAATTTTACTCACCTATTCAATTTTTATTCCTCTTTTTAAAACCTTTAACAACATTTAAAGTTATCTTTTTTATATATTCTGTTTTGGGATATCTTGGATCTTTTTTAATTTTAAAAAGAATATTTAAACTCACTAATAATGCAGCTTTAATTGGATCAACTATATTCCTCTTTAATCATTATTTTGCTTTTCATTATTTATCAGGCCATATTGGTTGGGGGTTATTCTCTATTATCCCAATATTTTTTTATATTTCAGCAATATCTTTAGATCAAACCAATAAAAAATACTCTTTTTTTCTAATTACAAGTTCAGCATTAATTTTTGCAGTCATGATGCATAGTGGTGGCACTAGAATAATTATGGAAATTTTGGTTTCTGTATTTTTTTTAACTTTATTACATTTAATTAAATACAAAAATTATAAAATCATACTTTATGTTTCTATTAGTGTTTTAATTGGATTACTAATTTCTGCCTCTAAAATATATGCTGCATGGTCGTTTGTAGAAGGTTTGTCTAGAGATGTATCACCAATTTACTTTGACAGTATTTGGAAATTTATCTCAGTATTTTTTGACTTTTTCTTTTTGTTTCCAAGAGAAAGCATAGAAAATGATGTTGGCTCAATGTCGGCAATTTTATCTATTGAAGAATTATCGTTCAATGTAACAATTTTACCTTTAATAATTTTCATAATTTATCTAAGAAATTTACCAAAATTTACTGATGATAAATTTAAATTAACTTTTAGTTTTATTTTATTCATAAGTGTTTTTATTCTAATCCTGCTAAATTTTTCAAATACTGCACTTGGATCAATTGTAAGAAAAATACCTTTTATAACAAATGATTGGATATCTTTTAGAATGCTTGCTCCATTAATAATCTTATTTTCAATACTTACCGCAATGATGTTTGATAAAATTTCTTTTAAAAAAAATAATACTTTTGCGATTATATTTTTATCAATAATAATTATTCAAAACTTATCTTTTGATAGAAATAAATTATATAATCTTTTTTCACACACAAATCTGAAAGACTTATTAAATTATGAAGTATCAAGATCAAATATAGATGAGTATAATATTGAAAAAATTCTAACAATTTTAGACAAAGACTCTAAAGTAGATGGTCCCAAACAACATGAATTTTTTTTAGAAAATGAATCTATTCAATTCTGTTATTTTTCAGTATTTGGCTATAACCTAGAAGCACTTAAACCTGTGGTAAAACCTTTAATATTTAATCATCATGAGGTTTGGACTATAAAAGATGAACTCTCAAATGATCAAAATTTTAATCAAACCATGAATGTATATAAGGGAGATCCTTTTTTGGAAAGAAATGGAAATCTTAATTTCATTAATCCATCATGTTATCTAAATCCTGAAGAAAATAATTGTAAAGATAATTTTCTATTTAAGGCAACTTATAAAGAAGAATTAACTAAATTTTTAAATTACAAACCCTTTAAATTTAAACAATTAAAATTACAAATATTTTTTAATTATCTAAGCTTAATAACTTTTATTTTTACTTTAATTTCATTTTTTTATTTTTTAATAGAAACAAAAAAAACCCCCTCTAAAAAAATTTAGAGGGGGTTTATTAAAATATTTTAATTTTAACTTAATTTACTTAAGTTGAAATTCTTTTGCTTTATATTCTCCAGTGCTTCCAGCAGAGCCATCTTCAGTGAAATATTCCACTAAGAAATATCCTGAAGTTGAACCTGATTCAAAAATTCCTCCAGAAGGAATAACAGCACCATTCACTGTTGCATTAGCAGAAGGGAAAAATCTTACGTTAATTTGACCCTTTTTAACATCAGCGGCTGCAGAGTTAAATGCTACTTGATTTCCACCAGCTGCATCATATGGGTTTTTAAAAGCATTACCATATCCATCAGTTGCAAAGTAACAAGTTAGTCCTTCTACAAAGTCAGACAACGTATTACTGTAAACTGTGTAAGGAGTTAATGAAGTACAAGAACTACCTGCACTAATTGCTCCAGAAACTGTTTGAATGTTGTTATTTAACAGAGTTAATTCTGTTTCAACAAATCTTTTTACTGAGTTAAAGTTAGCAACAGCTACCCTGCTTTTAGCAGAATCTGTATAACTTTGATAACCCACTATTCCTACACCAGCTAAGACTCCGATAATTGCAACAACAACTAGAAGCTCAACAAGAGAGAAACCTTTTTGTAGTGTTTTTTTCATAATTATGTTTTTCCTTTAATTAAAGAATTATATATATATATGAACTTCTTCTACTGATTTTGGTTATGATGTAAATGATAAAAATAATCTTTTTAGCTTGTAGTATAAGAGTTTATTATCACCCATTTTGGGGAAATTAGCTTATAATGGAATATATAGAAAATTATTCATAAAATTTTTACAATATTGATCAGTAAGTTAAAAAATTAAATCAAAATAAGTTATTAAAAAAAGCTTTATGAAACTGACAGATACTCAAAATAAGATATTTGAATATGTCATTTATTGTATCTCATTTAGTCTTTTTTTATTTTTTTTCGGACATACTTTAAATTATGGAAGAACATATGATGATTTTGCTTTAGTAGATCATTTCACAAAATCACCTGGAGACGCCAAGCTTATATCAAGTTTTTTTTATGCTAAATTTCATTTTTATCCTGTTTATTTTTTAACGCATGAATTGGATAATTTTTTTACTTTTTTATTAAACTTTAATGGAATTGAAATTTTAAATTCAAAAATAGCTAAATTTACAAATATTTTCTTACATGTAACAAATAGTTTTTTAGTTTACCTATTAATAAAAAAAATTTTTAAGATCGAACATAATTTAAGAAGCAACATATTAATTTTTTTAAGTTCTTTAATTTTTTTATTTCATCCTATCACATCACAAATTATTTTTAATATCACTACCCGAAATGAAAGTTTAGCTTTATTTTTTGGACTTTTAACTTTCATCTATTGTATCTCAAATGTTCATAATAAAAAAATTATAAATTATTTTTTTATATCATTATTATTTTTTTTATCTTTATGCTCTAAATTAACGACTATTTATTTAGCGGGTTTAATTCCGTTGACTGTTTTTTTACTCAATTTCCATCGAATGAATTTGAGAGAAAATTTTAAAAAGAATTTTGATATTTTTATTTTGTTATGTGTAACTTTTATTGTCTACTATTATTTAAGAACAGTTTTTACTGAAAAAAATAGTCTTAGTTTTTATGGAAATTTTGATGATTTATTATTTTATTTTTTAACTTCACTAAAATTTTATTTAATTGGATTATTTTTCCCCTACGAACATATATATGTTTATGCAACAAACTATGATTTAGGTTTATCAATAATTGTATTTATTCTTTTTTTAATCTACACAATATTAGCATTTTATTTATTTTTTAAAAAAAAAGATCCTATTTTAATAATTAGTGTTTTTTGGATTATCGCAAGTTTAACTTTACCTGTTATGTTTGGGATGATTGAAAAAGGTTTTCCTTTAATCTCAAATTTAGCTGAAAGATATCAGTACTCATCAGTTGTTTCAGTATCATTATTATTAGCCTGGATGTTCAATAAATTTTTTAATCATCTTTATAAAAAAACCTTAATCTTAAGTTTTTATGGGTTAATCATACTATCTTCAGTATTTGTTCTTTACGATAGAAGTAAAGTTTATATCAATAATACTGTGTTTATGACTTTAACAGATGAAAATAGTCCTAAAAATGTTTTTAGATATTCTTTTGGAGTTGAAATGAGAGATGCCATTTTAAAAAATGATATGACAACTTATAGATTTAATTTGTATCAAATGTACCAATTGGATACATCCTTTGATGAAGCTATATTGGAGTTTTTAAGATACTACGTTTATGAAAAAAACGAAAAAGGTATTGAATTTTTTGAAAAAGAGTTTGAAAAAAATTTCAAAGATAGTCCGCCAGCAAGGTTTAAATTAGCAAGATTCTACACATTGCATGAAGATTATAATAAAGCCGAAGATCAAATAAAAAAAATCTTTGAAAAATACGAAGAAATAAGAACTCAGTTAGATACACCTTCAAGAAGAGTGACATTTTTAGATCCTCCTATAGATGATTTATACTTTGAACTAGGGAAAATAAGTTTTTATCTAGAAGATTATGAGAAAGCTTTAGAAAATTTTAAAACAGCAAATGTAATAAATCCTCTGCATGCAACAGCTTTATATAATGCAGCAATTACCTTGAAAAAACTTGGATTAGATGAGGAAGCCACTAAACTATTTAAAGATGCTATCAAAATGAATCCTTTTTTAAGAGAAACAACTTCTAACTTAATTGCTGAAACAAATTAAATGGGACATGAAGTAAGTATAGTTATACCGGCTCTTAATGAAGAAAAAAATATTAAACCTTTAACACTAAGAATTATCAAAGTTTTAAAAAAAACTAAATTTGAAATTATTTTCGTTGATGATAATTCGACTGATCAAAGTAAAAAAATATTATTAGCTTTATCTAAAAAATATAAATTTTTTAACCCAATTTTAAGAAAAAAAAATAGAGACTTAACCCAGTCTTGTTTTGATGGGTTAAAAAGATCAAAATATCAAAATATTTTAATTTTAGATGCAGATTTACAGCACGATCCAAAATATATTCCACAAATGTTTAGGGAATTTTATAAAGGGAAAGATGTTGTTATTGGAGCAAGAAAATTAACATCTGGGAAAAACAAAGGTTTATCTGAAACAAGAAGATTTGCATCTGTATTTCTAATTTTTTTGTTTAAAATTTTTAATATTCAAACAAAAGATCCAATGAGCGGTTTTTTTTTATTTAAAAAAGATATTTATTTAAAAAATAAGAACAGATTTTTTGGGAAAGGATTTAAAATTTTAGCTGATTTATTAATTAACTCAAAAGCAAAATTAAAGACTAAAGATGTCTTTATAGATTTTAACAGACGCTATCAAAGTGAAAGTAAAATGAATTTCAAAATTTTATTAATATTAATTCAATTTTATGTAACTAGTTTGGTGAAGAAATTATTAACCTAATAACTTTTTCGCAATCTCATCAATCATAGTCTCATTATTTTTTATCCAGTCTCTAGATTTTTTTGAAATTGAATTTTTAACATATTTTTTTGCATCAACTAAATTTGAAAATCTTTTAATTGGTTTATTAAACTCTTTGTTAAGATCAGTTGAGCCAATTTTATCAAAGATACTTTTTATTTCATATTCAGAAAGTTGTTCTCTCAATAAATTAAATTGTTTATCCATTTCTTTTTGAATTTTTGGAAAAAATTCTTTTTTAATTTCTTCTGAAATTATTTCAGGATCTATAGATTTTTGCTCAGATGCTGGAGCAGAGGTTTTAGTTTCCATGTTTTTTTGTAAAATTGAATGACTATGTTGCAGTTCTGATGAATGGTACATCTGTAACATTCTCATATTTTGCAAATCCATAATTTTGGATATTTGATCGAATTTATCCTGAAGTTTTTCAGACTCACTTTTATTTTTTTGTTTTTCCTCAATTTTATTAATTAACTCAGGCTCTATATTTTGAACTTTTTGATTTAATTCCTCAATTTTTTGAGTTGCTTCATTTCTGTAAGCTGAAATGTTATCTAGAGTTTCGTCAATTTTATTATTTAAATTATTCAATGAATTCTCAATTTTCAAATTATAGTCTTTTAGTTCACTAATTTTATCCTCAAACTGTTTTTCTAAATTTAAATTTTCACTTAATTTTTGTGGGTCATTTAACTGATTGATATTCTCATCTATTTTTGAAGAGATTGTATTAATATTATTTTGAATGTTATCAAATTGGTTATTTAATTGACCAATTTGATCTTCTAGATTTGCAAAGTTTTTATTAGCTTCATCTTCATATTTCTCAAACTCTTTATGATAACTATCATTGATATTATTTAGTTTGTTCTCAATACTTTCTTCAGATCGAATAAGTGCATCAGTTAATTTAACATCTAGCTCATTATTAAATTTCTCTGAGAAAAGATTTTTTTGATTAAGTAATTCGTCTAACTTTTCGGTTAACTCAGAACTATTTAAATCAAGATCATTTATTTTAGCATTCAACATCTCCAATTGTTCATTGGAAAATATTTGAGATTTTTTAATTTCCTCTTGATCTTGATTACTAGCAATTACTTGTTGTTGTTCAGCTTCTTGTTTGCCCACAACAACAGTTTCTGCAACCTCTTCGGTTAAATTAATGATTTCATCAACTTCATCAATTAAATCTATGATTTTTTGATCATCTTTTTCAGAAACCTCTTCTTTTAATTCAATTATATTTTCATCAGAATTACCAAAATTAAATAGCTCTTTATTGGCTTCTTCTATTTCGCTTAAATTATTTTCAATGACTTCATTATTTAAAAAAATTATTTTTTCATTTTTAAAGTTTGGATGCTTTGGTTTTGATTGAACAGTTATAGTTGTTGTCTCGTTAGTAGAGCTGACTGCAACAGTTTTATCAGTTCCAGTGGATGACATTCTTGTTTCAACACCATCTTTTAAATCAATCACTTGTTCATTAAATATTTTTTTTAGCTTTTGAACGTAAAGTTGTCTTGATAGTTGAAGCTTTTTATCCTTCAATAATTCAAGTTTAATCTCATCAAGGGTTTTTTTGATGTAATTTGGGCTTTTTTTCATGTATTAATTTTTTAAGTACGAATCATTAACAGTTTATCAAACCAGTAAATGATAGTAAAAAAATTATAATGTTTGGATTAGGAAAAAATAAATCAAAAGTAGTTGAAGACGAATCGATAAGAGACAATTCTAAATTTGTTGTTGTTGGTTTTAGCGTGATGGTTTTTTCTTTTTTACTGTTAATCATCAGTGAGATCTACACATCTCTACAATTATCCAAACAAAACAGACTTATAGCCAGCACTGGAGATATCCAAGAAAAATCTGACAACATTGTTCTTGAAATGGCAAAAGTTGGTAGAAATGTAAATAAAAGTGAATATGAGTACATCAAAGAAATCATGATGTTTATGTCACCTGCTGAATTTCAAAACTTTAAAAACTCTATTTCTGGGATGGCAAATGAATTCAATGTGCAAATTAACAGCTTAAATGAGAGTAAAGCAGATCAATTAGGCAAAACTTATTCAATAAATTACATTGAGTACCAATTTTTAAGCACATATGAAAATTTAACTTTTTTAAAAAATAAGATTTCTGAAACAGATTTTAAGATCAATATAATTGAAGAAGAGGTCACAAGAGAAAACCCTACTTCTGATAAAGTATTAGCAGAGGGTAAAATTGGAGTTTATGTTTTTCCTGGGAAAGAAAAATTATTAAAAGATAAAGCTAAAATAATTGAAAAATTTAAAGCTGAAGAAGAAAAATTAGCTGAAAAAAATAAAAATAAGCCTGAAAATAATTAAATTAATTTTTATTCAAAGCCTAATGGTTTTTTGATGTAATCATACATCGGTTTTAAAAACTCAAGATATTTTTCCATAAATGGAAAAGCCATTCCAACTTCTTCTCTTAAAGGCACAATCAGAACTGAAAAAACAATAAATAAAAGTATTAATAAATAAAATAATAACCTTGTTCTTCTTGCAACATCAATTTTATTTTTTTCTTCATCTGATTGTTGTTGATTTTTCTTTTTCTCTAAAGCTTTTGCTGCTTCTTTGAGTCTATCTTTTTTAAATAATTTTTGAAAAAAATTTAAATTTTTATCTCTTTCTAATCTAAAGTTATCTAAATTTTTATCCATTTCCTCTTTTGAAGGAAATTCTTTTTCTTCATCAGTAAATATTTTAAAATTTGAAACAGTTTCTTCACTTTCCTTATCTTTTTCAACTTCTTTGGTAACTGCATCGTTATCTATAGTAGATAATAATTCTTCTGGATCATCGGTAGGTGGAGTTTCTACAGTAGTCTCTGTTGGATTTTCAACTGGTGCAAGTTCTTCAATTATTGTTGATGCTTCAACTGCGTTCTCTTCAACTGGACTACTTATTGGTTCTGTTTTTAAATTTTCCTCTGAAGTTTGTGAGCTTCCTTCATTTGGATGATAGAACCATACCTCAGAACAGGAACCACATCTTACTTTTGATCCTTCGGTTGGCATAACGCCATCAGCCAATCTGAACTTTTTTTTCCCACAAATACAGTCGATAATCATATGTTGTATTTTTAGACTATTAATATAAAAAAATACATATGTCTATTGAACAAAAAATTGATGGGAATGTAGGTAAACTATTTCTTTCAGGTGAAATTGACCTCGATAATTCAACACAAGTCAGAGAAAATATAAAAGATTTAATCGACAAAGTTAAAACAATTGAAGTTCAACTTTCAAAGGTTAACTATATAGACTCTTCTGGTATAGCAGCCTTAGTTGAAGGTATGCAGCTATCAAAAAGTGGCTCTAAAGAATTTTCTCTAACAGATGTAAGTAACGAAGTAATGAAAGTTATTAAATTAGCTCACTTAGATAAAATATTTAAAATCAAAAGTGTTACAAACCAAAATGCAGCTGAGGACAGTTCAGAACCAGCTCCTGCCCCTGAGCCAGAGACCCAAGCAAGCGAAAATGTCGATCTTTCTCCAAATGAAGAACCTCAACAACAATCAGTTGATCAAGAAATTGAAAATAATCAAACAGAAGAAATAAAACCCAGCATCAAACGAGATGATGATGACGGTGATAAAATAAAATTTAAAAGGTAAGTGCTTACCTTAATATCCTTTGTAATTGGATCAATCGTTGGAAGTTTTTATAATGTCTGTATTTACAGACTTCCTAGTGATTTAGATGTAGTTAGCAAAAGCTCATTTTGTACTTCATGTAAATACAAAATTCCTTTTTATTTAAATATTCCAATTATTTCCTACATCCTAAATTTTGGTAAATGTAAAAATTGTAAAAATAAAATTTCCATTAGCTATCTAATAGTTGAAGTTTTAACAGCAAGCTTATTTGTCTACGCTTATATGTTACATGGTATTAGTTTTAATAGTTTAGCTTTTATAATTTTTTACTCTGGACTATTAATAATATTTTTTACCGATCTTAAGTATTATTTAATTTTAGATAAAATCACTATTCCATTATCAATAGTAGGTTTGGTTTTTACTTTTTTTAATTTTAATCCTTTCGATGTTGATATTTTAAGTTCCTTGCTAGGAGGAGCGGTTGGTTATTTAGTAATTTACATTATTAGATTTTTATTTTTTAAAATAAGAAAAGTTGAGGGAATGGGTCTTGGTGATGCGAAATTATTTTTAGTGATTGGCATATGGCTTGGAATAAAATCAATTTATTTAATATTAGCAAGCTCTGCCCTTGTTGGGGCAATTGTTGGTTCGCTTATTATTTATTTTTATAAAAAAGATAAAGATTTTCAAATTCCTTATGGATGCTTTATAGTGATTGCTTCAGCCCTATATCCCTATTTAGGTTCGCTCTTTTATAATTTGATCTAAAGTTATATTGTTAATTAATTGATTCGTTAAAAAATGAATAAATCGTTAATTGCACAAAATATTAAAAAAAATTATCAACTTTTAGATAATAGACAATATGGTCTAGCTGAACAAAATGCTTTTAACTTATTAAAACAAGATCCTAATAATCATGAAATTTATAATTTAATTGGTGACATTCATTATAAACAAAATAATTTTGATAAATCTCTCTGGTATTATTTTTCATCATTAGACAGAAATTTTGATCCTAAGGCCCTAAACAGATTGGGTACGAATATTTTTTTACTCAATAATAATGCAGTTGCTGAAAAAGTTTTAACTAACTTATTAGCACACGATCCTCATTATGTTGCGGGTTACCTGAGTTTAGGCTTAGTTTATGAACAGAGTAAAAAATTAGAAAAAGCAATTGATTGCTATAAAGCAGCAATCAAAATTGATCCAAAAGAAATAAAAGCTTATTTAAGTCTTGCAACATTATACAAACAAGATCAAAATTATGATGATGCTATTAAAGTATATCAACAAGGATTAATTAATAACCCAAGTAATCACTTTATTTTAAGTAATCTTGGTAATTTGTTTTATCTTCAGCATAAATACGAAGATGCAATAATTAGTCATCAAAGAGCAATAAAAGCAAAACCAGATTCTCATGTAGTACATTTTAATTTTGCTAATACCTTGCTGAATGCAGGTAAATATTCTGAAGCAATTGAAATGTATAGAAAGACAATTGAACTTAATCCAAGATTTAATCGATCAAAAATTAATTTAGGTACTACCCTGCTTTCAATGTCAAATTTTGAAGAAGGTTTTAAAGAGTATAGCCACAGAATATATGAAGATAAAAACTTTAAATCCGTTTTGCATAAGAAAAACTTATTATGGAATGGTCAAAATGTTGAAAATAAAAAAATTCTAATCGTAGCTGAAGATGGATTGGGAAATACTCTACAATTTTCTAGATATCTTGAAACTCTAAGTCAACTTAAATGTAAAATCATCTTTCAATGCCAAGAAGAATTACATCATCTATTTGAGGATATGGAGTTTATCGATGAATTAGTAAGTCTTGAGAGTGATTATGATAATTATGATTATTGGGCACCTTTGCAAAATTTGATATATTTACTGACACCAGATTTAAGTAGCAATTGTCCTTTCCCAGCAGTTCTAAAAATAAATGATAATAAACTTTTAGAGTGGGAAACATTAATTGCAATTAATGATAATGTTAAAATTGGTTTAAATTGGCAAGGAAGTGCTTCAAACCCTAGAGTTGCAAACAATTCGGTTTCTCTAAACAAATTTAAAAATATTATCAATAATCCTTTAGCAACATTTATTAGTCTACAAAAAGGTCCTGCTGTATCTGATATTGAAAAATTCAAATTTGAAGAAAACATTATTAATTACGATTTATTAATGGATACAGGATCAAAAAAATTTCTAGATACCGCAGCAATAATTAAATATTTAGATTTGGTTATTACTACTGATACCTCTATTGCACACTTAGCTGGAACTCTTGGCACTCAAACTTGGTTGCTACTACCAAAAGTTTCTGATTGGAGATGGTTAAATTCAAAAGATGAAACCATTTGGTATGATAATTTTAGAATTTATAGACAAAAAGTCCAAGGAGACTGGTCTGATGTTTTTTCTAGAGTTGAAAAAGATAGTCTAGAATTGATTAAAAATATAAGTGATTTAAGACAAGCCTAATTAAGCTTTCTCCAAAAATTTTTATCTATTTCTTTTGACAATTCCTTAAGTCGGGAGATCATTAATTGAGATTTTTTTAATAATATTCCATCATTCGCTATAGCTTTTTTAAAAGCATTATGTTTAGAGATCATAAAAGCAAATAATTCAGCTTTATCTTCGGCTGAATTATTTCTTGCATAACCAGATATAAAACCTTCAATAGAGGTGTCTATGCCTAATGCCCCAACAACTAAATCACTAGAATACGGGTTCTTATTAATTTTTTCCCAACGCTCATCTAACTGCATCAATGATAGAGATGCATCAATGATATGATAAAATTCATGGTGAAATAACAATCTAATATATTCTTTTTTTATCTTGGTATTTTTATACTTATTTACAGCAGAAAGATTTAAATAAAAAACTCCAGGAGATTGATCAACATGTCCTGGAGCCAAACCTCCTGGTTCAAAACCTAGAGATTTATCTGTAATTTTTTCACAAATCATTACATATTTTAAACCTGAATTTTGTAGAAAGCTTGATGGATAGATATTTATTTCTTTCACTAAATCATTAATAACATCTCGATAATTTGATTTTGTTTGACCACAAAAGAAATCATTTTTATTTTTAAAATTTTCTGTACTAATCAATATATCTATACCTTTAGAAGAATAAATTTTTTTTGATTTAATAAACTCCCCTAAAACGTTTAAACTATTTTTTGAGTTAATAAATTTTGCGTATCGATTATATTTTAAATTTTTCTTAAGCGTCCTAAATCGAACTAAACAATCAATACCTCCATCTTTTTTACAATCTTCTAGAGCAGTTTTATCTAATTGATTTTGAGGCAGAACACCCATTCGTGTGTATAATCTTCCATCAACCGCTTCAACTATTGTGCCTCTAAATTTTTTATCTTTTTTTTTATTTTCTTTGATTGTTGAAATATAATTTTTTACAAACTCTGCTCTTTCTTTGTAAGATTGTCTAACTTCTTCTGTAATGTTGCCAGCGAAAACTTTATTTTGAAATAAAAGAACTAAAATTAGGATAAATAAAATCCTCATTAAACATTTTTAAAAAACTTAATACTAAAGCTCGAAGTAATATCTCTAAATTGTTCTGTGTAACAGGAAGCAAATATTTCTATACTGTTTTGTTGTGGTGCATCCGTCAGCACAAAGTTTAGCAAATTATCGTTTGGTTCCTTTTCTATTAAATCAAAGCTATTAAAATAATCTTTCCACATAGAGATTTTTTCCTTACATCTATTTAAATCTCCTTGTTTCTCACTATTAAATGCAATGATTGAATAAACTTGGTTTTGAGAATTGGTATAAAAATAATAGTTATCAAAATGGTTCGATAGTTTATTTGGTTCAACTTTAAAACATTTTCCATCAGCAATATTTTTTTCACATTCACCTATGATATCTAATTGATCCTCATTAAGCTCTGCTAGAAAAAGCTGATCAAAAATTTGTTCTAGTCTATTTTTTGGTAATATAATTTCTGTATTTTTAGGTTGTAATAATTTATCAATATTTGAAACATCTAAACCTTCTTTTTCCTCGGGCTTTTCATCAAACATTTGTTCTGGCTCATTAACTTCTTGACCTGGTAAATCACCTGGTTCTCCAGAGATCGCATTAAGGTTTGTTAAGAATAACAATAAAAATATTTGAATTAATAGTTTCATTTATTTAAGACTCTATAATATTAATAATTAACTAATATTAAACATAAATCAATGAGTGAAGCTCTTCAAAAAAGCATACAAGATATCAATAAACTTCCTGGTCTTAAAAAAGTAAAAGAAGAAGTTAAAAATCTAGTTGCTTATTTACAAAGTACTAAAGAAAGAAAAGAACAAGGACTAGGAGAAGGTCCAGCTTTAACTTTGCATTTAATTTTCTCTGGTAATCCTGGAACTGGTAAAACTACAGTTGCAAGAATATTAGCAGAAATTTATAGAGACCTTGGATTAATTCAGGGGGGTAAACTTATTGAGGTTACGAGGAGTGATTTAGTTGTTGCTGAAAAAGGAAAAACGGCTGAAAGAGCTGCTGAAAAATTTAATCAAGCAATAGATAATGTATTGTTTATTGATGAAGCATACACTTTAATCAATAAAAAAGATCCTAACGATAATGGTCAAGAAGCAATCGATGAATTGCTTAAATACATGGAAGATTACAGAGATAGATTAATTGTTATTGTTGCAGGTTATGAAAAAAATATGCATGATTTTGTTGCTGCTAATGCTGGTTTAGCATCAAGATTTAAGAGAAATATTATTTTTGAAAATTATAATGATTTAGAACTTTATCAAATTTTCTACAAAATGTGTCGTGAAAATAATTATATGATTGCAAATGATGCAAGTGGCACAATCCAAAATGCATGTAAAAAAGTTATAGAGATAACTGGTGAACGATATTCTAATGCAAGGGATGTAAGGCGTTTTTTTGAGGGCTGTGTTCAAACTCAATCCGTTAGACTAAGTCAGATGAAAACTAAAACTAAATTAGATCTCATGATGATTAAAAAAGAGGATGTTGAAACTACAATTAATAATTTTAGTTAAACAGTATTTTTTGCTCGAAAATGATTTACAATATATCTTCTAATAAATTCATAAGCTAAAATAATAAAAGCTACAAAAGTTATAAAAGGCACATAACTTAATATTCTTAAATATTTAGAATAAATTTTTTGTTTTGAATTATTCTATCTGAGTAATTAAAATCTTTATCATATAAAATTAATCTACCTTGGTTATTAACTCTAATATCTTGACTGCTTAATGAAGCGGTAGATGACAAACATAAATCTCCGTCAATCGTGACTGTACCAGTTAAAGTATTACTTCCAGTTAAATATAGTGAAACATCTTTATCTATTGTTAAGTTACCAGCACCACTAATAGTTTTACTATAAGAATAATTGTTTCCAGTTG
>Ga0209653_1001158_pt1 | contig 21673 bp, 19 predicted proteins | sample SaaInl6LU_22_DNA_FD_184644 | JGI IMG/M metagenome (GOLD analysis project Ga0209653, IMG submission 184644) | Marine microbial communities from expanding oxygen minimum zones in the Saanich Inlet - ESP_116LU_22_DNA (SPAdes) (version 2) | ecosystem: Environmental > Aquatic > Marine > Intertidal...
GAATCCGTCATCGGTCCAAATGAAATTCATTTGTATAAAAGTGACGAGCAACACGGAAACTGGTTGGAATGTATCAAAAGTGGTAAACAACCCATTTCTCCTGTGGAAATCGGACACCGTGCTTGTACCGTTTGTTTGGTGAGCCATATCGCCATGAAGCTTCCACGCCAATTGGAATGGAACCCTGAACAAGAACGTTTTGTAAATGATGCCGAAGCTAATGCCCTACTGAGCCGGACTCAAAGAGCTCCTTATGGGACTTCAAATATTAAGTTTTAAATGGAAAGGATAGCCGTTGTTCTTGCTTTATTGTTTTTTACAGCCTGTTCTGAGAAGGATCAAATTCGTTGGATTACCCTGGATCCGGGTCATTTTCATGCAGCATTGGTTCAAAAAACCATGTATCCAGAAATCAATCCAGAAGTTCATGTCTATGCGCCTAAAAGTGCCGATTTAGACCTGCACCTCAGCCGAATAGAAAGCTACAACAAACGAACCGACAACCCGACCCAATGGAAGACTACGGTCTATGACGAAGATAATTTCTATCAAAGGTTTTTAGAAGAAAAACAAGGAAGCGTTGTGGTGCTTTCAGGAAACAACAAGAAAAAAACGAAATACATCCTGGAGGCCATAGAAAATGGATTCCATGTCTTTGCAGATAAACCCATGGTAATTCATCCCGATGAGTTTAAAAACTTAGAAAAAGCATTTCAACGTGCAGAAGAAAAAAAATTACTGCTCTATGACATCATGACGGAACGCTCTGAGATTACCACCCTACTTCAAAAAGAACTTTCTCAACAAGAGGATGTTTTTGGTACTCTCATTGAAGGTAGCATTGAAAAACCGGCGATTGTTAAATCTTCTGTACATCACTACGCAAAAGAGGTCTCGGGGAAACCTTTAATTCGACCGGCTTGGTTTTTTGACACCCAACAACAAGGAGAGGGACTGGTAGATGTCAGTGCCCATTTGGTAGATCTCACTTTTTGGGAATGTTTCCCGGAACAAGCCATTCAACGGAAAGATTTGGAACTACTTTCAGCAAACCGTTGGACTACCGCCCTGAGTCCAGCTGACTTTAAGAAGGTAACCGGACTACCAACTTACCCTGAATATCTTAGCCCCTACCTTCAAAACGACAGCCTTTTTGTTTATGCCAATGGAGCTATGCACTATACACTAAAAGGACATCATGCCAAAGTGGAGGTCCTTTGGAATTTTAAAGCTCCCGAAGGGACAGGAGATACGCATTACTCAATAATGAGAGGAACCAAAGCCGATTTAGAAATTCTTCAAACGGAACAAGAAAATTATACACCGACCCTTTATGTCAATCCTAAAGAAGAATTTGATCTTTCACGTTTAAAAAGCACAATAGATGTCTTAGCAAAAAAACACCCTGGACTTCGTTTGATAGACCACGGAAACCGTTGGGAGGTTGAAATTCCAAACTCATTACGAGAGGGACACGAAGCACATTTTGCAGCAGTAACCCGAAGGTTTATTGAGTTTTACAAACAACAAAAAATTCCAGACTGGGAACGCACCAATATGTTGACCAAATACCATTTGACAACCACAGCCCTAGCACGTGCCCAAAAAACAGAATAAATAAACAACCCTAACCGGAAAATTCTCATTTTTGAGAGAACACATTACCTTAATTTTCTTGACAGAAAAAAAGGAAAAGAAGTATTTTTGAAAAAAAATAATATCAAAAAACTAGTCTCCATACTTTTTTTAAAGTGTCCTCGGTGCAGAAAAGGAAATCTTTTAAAAGGACATCCTTATCAGCTCAGTAATTTCAATAAAGTCAACGAAAACTGTTCCAAATGCAATCTCAAGTTTAAGATTGAGCCCAGTTTTTTTTATGGTTCTATGTATGTGTCTTATGGACTAGGTGTAGCGATAAGCATCGCTGTGTATGTGGTTCTTTTACTTTTGGGATGGGCAGACCAGCTTCTTCGAGTGTTTTTTATCATCTGTGGAACCCTAATTGCTTTAATGCCTTATATCAATGCACTGTCTAAAGTCATTTGGGCAGGTTTCTTTTTTAAGTACGATCCAAATACTCTAGAGAAATAAAGAACGGAAGATGAACGAACGAAATCAAACACTGAAATTACCCTTTGCGGCCTCCAAAAAAATTGTAGCCACAGCACTGGAAAAGTACATCCAGGAAAGTCTTTCCGAGCCAGCAGAGGTTCTCAAACAGAAAACACCCGAAGCAATTGCAAAAGCACTGAAGGTTAAAGCTATTTTTGAGAAAGGTTTTGAAAATACAGAACAACTTCAAGCCTTTATTACGACCTACCTCGAGAACACCAATCACCTTAAAAACCCGAGATATATGGGACATCAGGTGGCGGTACCTCAAGATTTGTCGGGTATTCCCGATTGGATTCATGGGACGATCAACAATCCCAGTTCACTGTACGAGATGGGGCCTGCTGGAGCCACTCTAGAGGGTTTTATGATAAACTGGATGTTGGATCAACTCGGTTGGTTTAAAGGGAGTGACTTGTCTGATTTCAGTCGGCTCAGTGAAAACGGAAGTGGAATTTTGACCCACGGGGGATCCATCGCCAATATGACTGCACTCTCCGCTGCTCGAGCTGCTATTGCGCCAGAAGCTTGGGAGGAGGGCAGCCCTAAAGATTTGGTAGTAATGGGACCCAGTACCTCGCATTATTCCATCGTAAGAGCACTCTCCATCATGGGAATGGGTAAAAAGTCATTTGTTCCTGTGCCTGTGGATGAAAATGAAGTCATCCTTACCCATGCATTGGAAGAGGTATATGCTCAGATTAAAAAAGAGGGAAAACGAGTAATGGCGGTTGTTGCCAATGCCTGTGCTACTTCCACTGGACTTTTTGATCCATTAGATGAAATGGCTTCCTTTTGTAAAAAACACCAGCTGTGGTATCACGTAGACGGAGCTCATGGAGCCGTGGCACTGCTCTCGAAACAATACAAAAAACTTGTCCAAGGTATTGAACAAGCGGACTCCGTGATCTGGGATGCACATAAAATGCTGAGGGTCCCTGCCTTGTGTACAGCAGTATTATTTAAAAATCAAAAACACATGTGGAACAGCTTTCACCAAAAGGGGAGTTATGTTTTTCATGAAAATGAAGTCGTGGGGATGGACTCCATGCCGTTTACGGTGGAGTGCACTAAGTCCGCATTAGGAACCAAGCTCTTTTGGAGTTTTGCCTTAGAAGGGGAAGAGGCCATGGTAAAATTTATTGAAAACAGCTTCCAGCAAGCTCGAGATTTGTATGATTTCCTGAATACTCACCAAGACTTTCACTGCCCCTACCCGCCCCAGTCCAATATCTTGTGTTTTCAATACAAACCCGAGGAACTTGACGACCAACAACAACTTGCTCTTCGGTACGAATTGATCAATTCTGGGGAATTTTATATTACGTCTTGTGTGGTTCAAGGAAAACGGTATTTGAGAACGGTTCTAATGAACCCCTTAAGCACTCTGGAAGACTACTGCGCTTTGAGCAAGGCGATTGAAAAACAGGCTAAAAAGTTTTCTAACTAAGTCTGAGTTTCTCATTCTAAAGGATAAAACAGCTTTAACAGATCTACCAAAGAAAATTGAACTTTTCCAATAAAAAGCTACTTTAGCAAAAATAGCATCTATGAATTCTTTGAATTTAAAAACCTATATCAGTCAAGTCTTTGAGCAACAGGGCTTACCCACGTTTTGGGCAGAAAGCCTGACCTTACTCTTGCTGTTCGTCCTGATTCTCTTTTTGGGGAGAGTGCTTTTTTGGGTGGCTCGAAAAATCATTATTGGAATTTTTAATCGAGTTTCCAAACGTACCAAATCTCCTTTTGACGATTTGCTGCTCCAGAATAGAGTTCCCAGGCTCTTATCTTATATTCCTTTTCTCTTTTTTCTTTATGCGTATATCCCTGGCTTGTTTGAGTCCCAATACGAATTGCTTTTTAGCAGTTCAAAAAACATTCTAGAAGCACTCTTTGTGATTGTATTTATTTCACTAATACGAGGTGTTTTAAAAACCTTAAACGATTACCTCAAAACAATACCGGCACTCAAAGACAAACCGTTGGACAGCTACCTTCAAGTAGTCATGATTTTCCTTTGGTTTATCGGTGGTATTTTAATCTTATCTATTTTAACGGGTAAAGATGTATGGAGTTTTGTAACTGCATTAGGAGCCTTATCTGCTGTATTACTCTTTGTTTTTAAAGATACCATCTTAGGCTTTGTTGCGAGTGTGCAAATTGCAGTGAATGATACTGTTAGAATTGGAGACTGGATCAGTATGCCCCAAAATAAAGCCGATGGTGACGTAATCTCTATAAGTCTTTCCACGGTCCAAGTTCAGAACTTTGACAAAACCATTACCTCTATCCCTACCTATAAATTGATTTCAGAATCTTTTATCAACTGGAGAGGTATGAGTGAATCCGCAGGGAGAAGAATCAAGCGTTCCTTACTTATCAAAGTAAGTAGCATTCGCTTTTTAGAACCCGAAGAAATTAAAAAAATAGAACAAATTGAATTACTAACTGCATTTATCAAAGAACGAGCTGCAGAAATTGAGGCGGACAATTCATCTAAAAAAGTAAATAAAAATTTATTGATCAACGGACGAAACTTTACCAATTTGGGCTTGTTTCGCAACTATACAGAGACTTACCTTGAAAATCATCCAATGGTCAATTCAGAGATGACCGTAATGTGCAGACAATTAGCTCCTACGGCACAGGGAATCCCTTTGGAAGTTTATGTTTTTAGCATCGATAAAGATTGGAAAAAATACGAACACATTTCAGCTGATATTTTTGATCATCTTTTAGCTTCTACTAAGTATTTTTCTTTGGAATGCTTTGAGCTGAGCCCCAGTATTCCCATTCAAAATCCTTCATAAAAAAAGGCTGCCAAGGGCAGCCTTTTTCATTTTTAAACACTGCGTTCTTATTCAATTCCTTGTCCCAAAATATAAGGAGCATCTGCAGCTTTCAAGGCGGCTTCTATCTCTGGAATTCGAACTTCACTAATTGATTTAACCTCAGCTCTGAGCTGAACCAAAAGCTCTTTCGCTATTTTTAAACTCTTCTTATGAAGCGGTGTTGGACCGTAGGAGTTTCGCAAACCGACCATTGCATTGGACAGAAAACTTTGTATTCCTGCAGGATTGCGCTCTCCCACTTCTCTTCGAGAAGGACTTCCTGATATACTTTGGTTGATACGTGTCAAATCTAATTTCAATGCCTCCAGTTTAGGCTCCAAAGTTCCGGGAAGAATCTTCGCTTGTGCCAGTGCAGTAACCATTGCCTTGTGCATCTTCCCACTCTCTGACAATACATCGCGAACCGCACTAATGGACTTGTACACTTGAGTAATCTCAGTTAGATACGCGTTATACTCCTCATGACTGATTCCTTTTAAAACTCCCTCACGCAGGGCTTTAACTTCAAAGGAAATCGGTCCATCTAAAGGTGTTACCTCTCCATTTTGAACCAGGGATAAAGAAGCCTGATACGTACCCGGCTTTGCCAACGCACCTCCCCCTCTGTAACTTGAGGGACTGTCCGAAATAGAATAGGGGTTAAAGTGTGAAAAATTCCAAGCCATACGATGACTCCCTTGAGAAGCCTTCTGACTTATTTTATTAATCACATTTCCCTGACTGTCCTGAATACTCAATACGACTTGAGCCGCTTTTTCCTGACGCTCCGCATCCAAGGCATCCCATCCGGGGAAAGGAATGTCTGCCTTATTCTTGTTTAGGCTTGTTTCTTTCTCTTTACGAACTTCCTTTGACGTTTGGTATTCATCTGCCAAATGGTAGGTAAATACCGCCCCGTAAGTTGGGTTTTTTGCAAAATAATAATCCGCTCCTGTGTTGCCAATATTACTTCGCGGAACAAACCACTTGGCTGTTCTCGGGGTGAAGAGCTTTCCTTTTTGACTGAGGTTGTCTTCTGTAAATTCACGAAGTGCACTGTAATCGTCTAAAACAAAGAATCCACGACCAAAAGAAGCCGCTACCAGATCGTTTTCCCGCTTTTGAATAGTCAAATCACGGAAAGAGATGGTGGGTGCTCCCCCCAGTTTTTGCCAAGAAGTTCCTCCATTTAGCGAAGTGTAAATTCCAAACTCGGTCGCTGCGAAGAGCAAGTTCTTTTTTACAGGATCTTGAACCATACGCCACACTAAAGTACGGTCCGGAATATTCCCGCTGATGGATTGCCAGCTTTGTCCTTTGTCTGTACTTTTAAATAAATAAGGATTAAAATCGCCTTCTTTGTGATTGTCCAAAGCGACATAAACCGTATTGGCATCAAACAAGTCGGCTTTAATATCATTCACAAAAGTACGTGGAGCCAAACCGAGAGCAGTAACCGGTATTTTTCTCCAGCTTTCTCCCCCATTTTCTGAAACTTGAATAAATCCATCATCGGTACCTGCGTAAAGCAAGCCCTCTTGAACAGGAGATTCTGCTAAAGAAGTAATGGTATTGTAATTGGACATGGCTCCCACATCCCACGCATTGTCCCAACTTTGTTTGCGTCCCATGATGGGAAGAGTCAACCGGTCTTCATTCCGAGTCAGATCACCTGAGATGGGTTCCCAATCGTCTCCCCTATTTTCTGATTTCCATACGCGGTAAGAAGCAAAATAGAGACGTTTCGGGTTGTGTGGGCTCACCAGAATAGGTGCATCCCAATTGAAACGTTCATGGGGTTCTCCCAGACCTGCTTTGGGTTGGACAGATACTTGTTCTCCTGTGGTCAAATCCACACGGTATAAGCCTCCTTGCTGAGTTTCTGCATAAATAATATCGTTATAAACGGGATCGGTAGCGGATTGGTGCCCATCAGCAAAAAGGGTTTTATACCAATGTTTGTTTGCAATTCCTTCGCGTTCGTCTGTAGCAGAAGGGCCTCCTGCGGAGCCGTTGTCCTGAGTTCCTCCAAAAATGTGATAAAAAGGCTCGGCATTGTTTACCGCTACTTTATAGAATTGTGTGAGCGGCAGGTTTTTGATATACCTCCAAGTTTCAGCATTATCAAATGTTTCATAAATCCCTGCATCCGTTCCTAGCATAATATAATTGGGATCGTCTTTTTTAAATACGATGGCGTGGTTGTCAGAATGCTTGTCCTGTTCTTTTAACTGAACAAACGTCTTCCCTCCGTCACCAGAAGTGAGTACCCGTACATTCATCAAATACAAACGATCAAATTCATGTGGGCTAGCATAGAGCTCTTGATAGTAGTGCGGTCCTGTTCCTCCCGAAACGGTATCGGACATTTTGGTCCACGATGCCCCTCGGTTTGAAGAACGATATACCGCTCCTTGGGTACGGTCCAATTCTATGGCTGCATATACCACGTCAGGGTTTTGCGGTGAAATGGTGATTCCAATTTTTCCCATATTTGATTTGGGTAGCCCATTGGTGAGTTTTGTCCAGTTTTCACCACCATCATCGGATCGGTACAGGGCAGTTCCTGGGCCTCCTCCCATTAGTGCTGCTACCGTCCGGTGCCGGTCCCAAGTGGCTGCATAAAGAATTTGTGGATTTCTAGGGTCAATCATAATATCAGTGACCCCAGTCCATTGGTCGTTACCTAAAACTTTCTTCCAAGAGGTACCTCCGTCAGAAGTTTTATAGAGCCCACGCTCTCCTCCAGAGGTCCAAAGCGGGCCTTGGGCTGCTACCCAAACCACGTCGGAATTGTCTGGATGGACGATGATCTCAGAAATGTGTTCTGACTTTTTTAAGCCCATATTCTTCCAAGTCGTTCCCCCGTTATCACTTCGGTATATTCCGTCACCGTAGGCCACATGTCTTCCTCCTACATTTTCACCCGTTCCTACCCAAACCACATCAGGGTTGGATGGATCCAATGTGATACAACCTGTGGAATAGGAAGGCTGATCGTCAAAAATGGGGGTCCAAGTGGTTCCCGCATTCACCGTTTTCCAAACTCCAGAAGAACCCGTAGCCACATACCATACGCTTTCATTTTCTGGATGGGTTTTGATGTCTGCAATCCTTCCCGATAAAAAGGCAGGGCCCACATTACGAAGATTAAAGGCCTCTAAAGATACCGTTGGAGTAGATTCGGGCGTTTTTTTGTTTTTTCGTTTTTGTGCTTCTAGGGTTTGCAAAGGCAAAAATAAAAACACACTCAAAAAAGAGAGAACAATTGATTTCATATCGATTTGTTTTTAGTCCTACCAAAATACATTTTAATTCATGCTCAAACAATCGAATTCAATCATTTTTTATGATATTGTAAAAAAAACAACTATGCGTATTTCTCTACTAGTACTCCTGTCCCTTTTTTTAAACCTCAGCCCTTCCCTAGCCCAAAAGTCAAAAGCAAAAGAGGATGTAAAAAAAACGATTGACTCCCTTACACAAGACTTAAAAAAGCAGGAGGGTCTAATTATCTCATACTCTAAAGACAACAAAATTTATTTTGAAATTGGAAGTGATTTGTTGGATAAAGATTTGTTGATGGTCACTCGTTTTGTCCAGTTTCCTGCTAATTTTCAAGCCTATCAAAATGCAGGCTCCAAGACCAGTGAACAACTCATTCACTTTTCAAAAAAAGGAACACAAATTGTACTGACTCAAAAAAGCTATGTCAATATTGCCGATCAGGAAGACCCTATTGCACAAAGTGTGGCACAAAACAATTTTCCTCCTATACTTGCAAGCTTCTCAATCAAAAACAAAGAAACGGATCGATTCTTAATTGATGTAAGTAGCTACTTTAATTCAGATTCACCTGGATTCAATATTCTACGCGCCTCTCAAAAAAAACAATTTGGTATTGGTAGTGTCGATACCAAACGCAGCTTTATTGATTCTGTAAAAAGTTTTCCTGAGAATGTAGAGATACGTCATACCCTCACCTACAGTACTAGTAAAGCGCCCCGAAGTAATCGTACACAAACTTTGAGTTTCCAAGTCAACCATTCCCTCATCCTTTTACCAGAAAATCCGATGCCCGTTCGGTATGCCGATCCACGTGTGGGTTGGTTTACTTTGAGAAAATACGACTACAGTTCTGATGCATTGAAGTCCGATGCGGTTCAAATTATCAGACGGTGGAGATTGGAACCTAAAGACCAAGAAGCCTATCTGCGTGGAGAGCTTGTAGAACCTAGTAAGCCGATTGTTTATTATCTGGATCCTGCAACGCCAGTCAAATGGCGTCCCTATTTTAAACAAGGGATTGAAGACTGGGCGCAAGTCTTTGAAAAAGCAGGGTTCAAAAATGCTATTCTGGCTAAAGACCCCCCAAGTCCAGAAGAAGATCCTGACTTTAGCCCAGAAGATGTGCGCTATTCCACAGTGCGCTATGTAGCTTCTACTACAAGAAATGCCACAGGACCCAGTGTTTCAGATCCCCGTACAGGAGAAATTATAGAAAGTGACATCATTTGGTATCACAATCATTTGCGCTCTTATCGCAATCGCTATTTATTGGAAACAGGAGCTGCCAATCCCAAAGCGAGGACCCTAGATACCCCAGAAGAAGAAATCGGAGAAATGATGCGTCGCGTTATTTCCCATGAAATTGGGCACGCCCTTGGACTCCCTCACAACATGAAAGCAAGTGCTGCATATCCTGTAGATTCTCTTCGTTCGGGGACGTTTACACAAAAAATGGGTATCGCCACTACCATAATGGACTATGCACGCTACAACTACATCGCGCAACCCGGTGATGAAAACATCCGCTTTGTGCGACAATTGGGCCCCTACGACGACTATGCCATTGAATGGGGCTACCGTTATTTTCCCGGAGAAACTTCGGAAACGGAAAAAGTTTCCTTGAAAAAAATGGTCGATGCTAAAAGTATGAATCCTATGTATATGTTCGGTTCTGGAGGAAATGATCCAGACACTCAGACGGAAAACATCGGAGACGATCCTGTAAAAGCAAGTGACTACGGACTAAAAAATCTAAAACTAGTAGCGAAAAATCTAGACAATTGGACCACGAGCGAAGGACAGTCCTATGAAGACCTGAACGAATTGTACAATGAACTGTTAGGAGTTTATCGTCGTTACATCTATCACGTGATAAAACTCATTGGTGGAATCAACGAAACGCTTATGGTAAAAGGGCAAAAAAATATTCCCTACAAAAATGTAAGTGCCCAAGAACAAAGACGGGCTTTGACTTTTTTAAATCAAAACCTGTGGAATACCCAATACTGGTTAGTTGAGGCTTCCTTGCTATCAAAAATAAAAGAGGAAGGAGGGCTGGAACGAATTCAGAACATACAATTCAGTGCCTTGAATCAAATTTTAAGTGTAGATAGACTCAATCGGATGCTTTCTGCTGGCACAACTCTAGAAGGGATGGGATTAGCCCCAGACGAACTTTTGGACCAAATTTATTTCAGCTTTTTTTATTCCGAAACCCCTTTAGATGATTCTAAAATGGCACTTCAAATTCGCTTTGCCGAACTTATCAAAATGCTTTCAAATGAGAAAAAATTAAATCCGAGTTTAAAAGCTACTCTGGAAGCGACTCAAAACGGGCTCCACAAAAAGGCAAAGAAAAGAGCAAAATCGGGAACACGTAAAGAAAAAAACCACTACCAATATCTCGCTAGAATCACTGAATTGAATTAATTTTTTAAAAAAAGCGTCTCAAATTGTAACCCAAACCTCTTTTTCTGCATCTCTATCTATAGAGTAAAAAAAGAACTTGAAAATTCGCAACCTATATCCTGATGAATCTGAATTGATTCGCAATGCATCACGGCACAACCGACGAGCACAAGAGGCCTTGTATCAAAAATACGCACCTAAGATGCTCAGTGTTTGTAGGTATTACATCCGCGACATGCAGCATGCTGAAGACGTTTTAATGGAGGGGTTTTTGAAGGCCTTTACTCGACTACACCAATTGACTGATTTTAATAAATTTCCTGGATGGTTGCGAAAAATTATGGTGAATGAATCGTTGCATTTTTTGCGTTCCAAAAATCAATTGATTTTTCTGGAGGAAGAAAAAACCTCCAAAACTCAAGAAATTCAAGCTCCCCAATTGGATTTTTCTGCGGAAGAAGTCCAGCAGTGGATCGACCAACTGCCCGAAGCTCAAAAGGTGATCTTTATTCTTTACGCCATAGAGGGGTATTCCCATAAGGAAATTGGAGCGCAATTAAATATCCCCTTAGGAACCTCAAAAGGATATCTATCCCGAGCTCGAAAGACTTTACAAGAGAAATTAAAAACACATTATTTAAAAAAAAATGAAAGAGCCTAAAGTTGAAAAACAAATGAAAGCGCTTTTGGAGGCCCGACGTATAAAACCCTCCAAAGGACTTTGGGAACACCTAGAAAATGAACTTCCTAATCAATCCTCAAGGAAAAGGAAAGCCTACCGTATAGCTTTTTCTCTAGCAGGCCTTCTACTCCTGCTTCTTGGGCTGCGCTTTTCCTTTCAAGAGCTACCCAAGGAGAGTCCTCTTCCAGTTCGGCTTCCCGTGGTAACAGAGCCTACACCAAAGCCAGATCGTCCTGTGGTCACAAAACCACAGCCTAAAAACGATCGAATGGCTCTGGTACCACTTCAACTGCCGTTCCGGTCCAAAGGAATCGAATTTAGTTTTATCCCCTCCTCCTCAGCACTTTATGCGCCCTCTGATTTTGCTTTTTTCAGTACTCCTAAAGTCGATCGCAAAGCAATCAATCAAGACCGCTTGCTACAAATGGAAACCGAAGCCTTACTGGGTCTTGCCTTTCAAAATCTAAAAACGAACCGACAAAAAAATGCAGTACAAAAATTAAAAGCCCTCGAACTGCTCATTGCTGTTGAGGAAGAACTCTTTTCTGAAATTCAACTGAAAACTAAAATTATAGACTTAATCCGAAGTGGCTATTCTAAAGTTCGTGTAGCCACTAATGAAACTAACCCCTAAAAAACAAACATGAAACATACTCTCTACTCCATTATTCTCCTCTTTTTTATTCAAATAGTCTCTACCTATGCACAAGAAGATCCCTTAACCACTCCAAGAAAAGATCGTTTAAACGATTTTACCCAGTTGAAGGTCTATTCCGGTATCCTTGTGAATTTGATCCCTTCCGATGAAAATAAAGCAATCATTTACGGAGACCGCTACGGTAGCATCCGAGTACGACAAAAAGGCAACACATTAAAACTCCGTATGCGTTTTGGAGAACTTTTTTATTATCACAACACCTATGTCGATTTGTATTTCAAAAGTCCACTTCACGTTGTAAAACTCCATCAGGGAGCCTCTGTACAAACCGAAGCTCCACTTACTCAAAGTAAATTCTTATTGAAGGCGCATGAAGGCGCACAGTTTGAGGGCACCCTCGAAACAGAATATCTTGTGACCAAAGTTCGTACAGGAGCCCAGGTCAGTCTAAGAGGAGAAACAAGTGAACACATTTTAAAAGTCAGTACTGGAGGCGTCTGTGAAGCTCGAAATTTAAAATCTGACCGAACTCAAGTAAGCGTCTTTGCTGGGGGTGAAGTTGGAATTTTTTCTGATACACAAGTCGAAGCGCATGTTTCCATGGGAGGAACCATAGGTATCCAAGGGAAACCCAAAAGTGTCATTGCCCGAAGAACTATTGCAGGAGAAATCTACAGTCAAAACCAAAATACCAATCGCTCCTACCCCAAGAGAAACTCAAGAAGAAATTTTAACCGTTTTAATTAAAATCTAAAAGTGATGAAATCATTTCAAACCCACCTAATCCTCGCTAGCCTGTTCTTTAGCGTGTTTGGTTTTGCACAGCAAGCACGTGAGCAATACCTCCAAGAACAACTCTCAGAACAAAAAGAACAAATTCAATGGGAGGCGCGCCAGCGCTTAAAATCAAAAATTAAAGAAGTTAATGAAACGCTTCTCACCCAAGAAATTTCAGAAGCCAAGGCGGACAGTCTAAAATTAAAATACGCAGAGGAAACGGCCTTAGAAATTGAACAAGAACTTCTGGAACTGGAAACCGCCTATTATCAAGATACTACTTTCGATAAAAAAGAGAGTGAAAGCCAGGATACAACTCCTATTACCTATTACACCCGAAGAAATAGAGAACGACGGAATTTTGTCTCCAACGATTTGGTTTTTGCCGCAGGACTGAACAATCTACTGGAAGAAAATACCGATCTGGAAGACACCCCTTATGAATTTGTCAAATCCTTTTTTGTAGAGCTGGGATGGTCCTGGAAAACCAACTTGATTCCCAACACTGGTTTTGTGAATTTACGCTATGGATTTTCGTTTCAGTTCAATTCCTTGCGTCCCAAAGACAAGGGTATTTTTGCTCCTGTACAAGGCACTATTGAACGCATTCCCTATGATCAACCCCTCATTCGGAACCAGTTGCAATACACCAACTTTGTGATCCCCATCCATCTCGAATTAGGTTCTAACAGAAAACAATTTACCCAGTACACCTCAGAGGGAAATACTGTAAAACGCAGCTACAACAGAAACTCCATTATTCTAGGTGCGGGGGCATATGGAGGCTTTAACATCCATAATATACAGCGAATTAAAGGACAAGATTTTAAAGAAAAAATCAAGAACGATTTAAACTTTAACGACCTAGTTTATGGCGTAAGTGGCTATGTTTCCTTTCCCAGAGTGCTCACACTTTACGCCAAAGCAGACCTTTCACCGCTTTTTAAAAATCAACCGTATTTGCAAAACAACATCTCTTTGGGGGTTCGCTTTGATATTGATTAATTTTTCAATGGATACCCCGCAGAGTCTCGAAGAATTCTTTAAGATAAAATACGTTTTAGACTCTCTTTTTTTGATTTGAAAAAAGGATTAGAGACAGTACAGTAATCAGTAGAAAGTATTTAAAAAATTCAGTCGCAGAAAAATAGGTTATTAGTCCAAAAGCAATTCCTATAGGATAGACCCAGAGGTATTTTTGTCTGTCTATAAGCGTAAAAAGTCTTCTATAAGTTGCCGCTAAAAACAGCAGTATGGAGAGTACAAAGAAAAACAGTGGTAGTATAATTTGAAATCCAATAACAACAGAATCAACAGTATATTCTTTCTCGGTAAACAGCACCTCAAAGTCAACACCAAGCATCCAGATAAAAACCAGTATTGAACTCAACCAAAAAAACAGAGAAATAAGGGATTGCAATAAATAGTGTTTCCCGTTTAATTTCTTTTGAATTTTAAAAAAATGGATGTCTGTTTTTTTCATAATAAGTAGGTTAAATCGGGTTATAGGATAAATGTACAAAATTATCAGTCCAAAATAACTTATTATAAATCAGAATTTTAACCAAAAACTCCATGAACTACCTCAAAGGCAGCTTCCGCCATCCGGTTGCCTTTTTCATCTAGCAAGGGATTGATTTCGCAAATTTCTAGGGCTGTCAATTTACCACTGGCTTGAAATCCTTGAATCAATTGAATGATTTCTGGAGGATCAAACCCTTTGGAAACAGGTGTTCCCGTTCCACAAGAAATTAAATCACAATCCAAGGCATCCACGTCAAAAGTGAGGTAGAGCAAATCAACGGCTTTCAGTTGCTGCAAAGCTTCTTCGACACAATACCCCAAACCTCTTTGACGGATTTCATGGACGGGATAGTTGCGAATTTTTTTCTCTTTCCTAATTGCATCTTCTTCTATTTCAGTATCTCGAACACCAAAATAAATGAGGTGTTCAGGCTGTAAAATAGGAGTGACTGTACCCAAACTTTTCATCTGTTCCCAATCAGCTAACGTATCTTCAGTTACCTTGTTGATCTGATAGGCTCTGTTATCATGACCCAAAGCTGCCGCCAAAGGCATCCCGTGAACATTTCCAGACGGGGTACTTAAAGGCGTGTGTAAATCGGCATGCGCATCAATCCAAATAGCTCCTAAGGTTTTCTCAGGATAAGCTGCCTTAATCCCTGCTAAAGAGCCCAAAGCTGAGGAATGATCGCCCGATAAAATAAGCGGAAAAGTATCTGTTTCAAGAGCCTTTTGTGTTGCCTTTTTTACCCGGCGGCATTGTTCAAGAACAAAATTAATCCGCTTGGCAGTGGTGTTTTTCACCTTGTCGTAAACCGTTTCATTGTGGGTTTTAATGTCCTCAAAAGGATGTTTATTAAAAAAATCATTCTTCGCATTAATCGCGGCAATCTCAAGGGCATCAATCCCCATATCCGAACCGCGTGTACCCGCGCCAATATCCGATCTGTTTTTTAAAATAAAAAGTGGCTTCATGGAGGAGCTGTTTCTGTTAAAATTACTGCTAAATTAGAACTCTTTGCCGATTCCATTTTTTATATTTGGCAAAAACTTAAAAGCATGTCCTATTCAGACTTATACACCCCCGGATTCAAATCGAGAAATCGAGACCATTTTGCTGCAATTGTTCGTGTTGCTTTGGCAGATGGAGTTATTTCAGAAGAGGAAAAAGCATTTATTGACCGCCTAGCAATTCATCTGGAAATTGAAGACGAAGAAAAGGCCTCAATCCTAGAAAATAGTGATCAACACCCTATTAACCCGCCAACTACAAAGCAAGGACGACTGGAGCGCCTTTACGATTTAGCACGTATGGTTCTAGCTGATCACATTGCAGATGAAGCGGAAAAACAGCTGATGAAACGTATGGTCGTCGGTTTGGGATTTCCAACGGATCAAATTGAGTCACTTATTGATAAAGCATTTACGCTGATCAAAGACGGAAGTGATCAAGATGATTTTGTCGCTGCTTTTGACTAAATTTTCAACTTAACTTTGAGCACTATTGCCTCGCCGATTAATCCAATCCCAGCGTTAAAGGTAACTAGTGCAGCTGTACCCCAGAAAAACCAACTAAAATCATCCTTTGATTTGAAGAGGATGGCTTCCCCCAATAAGGAAAGACCCAAGCCTAAAAGTATCATTCCTACTACGGAATAAATAAACCATTTTCTTTTCATACGTCTTAAATTTCGCATTCGATATTACGTTCCGATAAAAATAATAAATTGGATCCTACGCGTATTAATTGGAAGGTGTCAATTCACTAATTGTGTAGCGTATTTCCTCATCAGCCATTTGGTAACTGATATCAAAAAAGATGTAGGTAGGATACCCTAAGACTGCATCATAGGTAATCTCCTCTTCATCAGGATTTTGTTTTCTCGTTTCACGAATAAACTCAAAATAGCCGTCAATAGTTTGGATAGCAGAATCGTTGAGTTCCTCATAGGGAGTATCATCCACTTGAACCACCTCATTGTTTTGTACTACTACCCGTTTGGGAAGGGTGTATTCTCGAATACAAAAACAACTTATTTGAAGGGTAAATTCATAGGATTTTAAATTTTGATCGCGCCATTTTTGCTCCTCAACACTCAGCTCCTCTTCAGGAAGTACTTCTGTATTTTTCACACAAGAAAAAGTGAGCAGCACTAAAATTAAAGGAAGTGTTTGGGAAAGATTCATAATGCGATTTTGATATAAATTTTCAAAAATTATGCCAGTACTTATTTTGAATAAAGCTTTTTAGATCTAAAATAAGAGGCGGTACCTAAAAGAGCGACGACCACCACAGAATAATACACAAAGTTTGGAGTAATGATCTTGTCTCCACTGGCATAAGAATGCAACCCAACCAAATAGAAATTCACCCCAAAATAGGTCATCAGAATACTAGCAAAAGCCACCACGCTCATCAGATTAAAAATCCAAGTTCCGCGCAGTCCGGGAATCAAGCGCATGTGAATCACAAAAGCATAGACCATGATGCTGATCAAGGCCCAAGTTTCTTTAGGATCCCAGCCCCAGTAGCGCCCCCAACTTTCATTGGCCCACATCCCGCCGAGGAAGTTTCCTATGGTCAACATAATCAACCCTACAGTGATTGCCAATTCGTTGATGATGGTAAGTTCTTTGATTTGTAATTTTATTTTCTGTTTGTTTTTCTGTGTGGCCACCAACATCAAGATTAGAGCTACAGCACCAATGATCATTCCCAAAGCGAAAGGTCCGTAACTTCCCACGATCACCGCCACGTGAATCATCAACCAGTAGCTATCCAAAACGGGAACCAAATTGGCAATGGCAGGGTCCATCCAATTCCAATGGGCAATCATCAAAATCATTCCTGCAACAAATGCCGTGGAAGCCATCGTCAAAGCGGACTTGCGTCCAAAAGCCAAACCAAAAAACTGGGTTGCCCAAGCCACGTAAATCATGGATTCATATGCATCACTCCAAGGGGCGTGTCCCGAAATGTACCAGCGGGCAATGAGTCCCGCAGTATGCAGGAGAAACAACACCACTAAAATACCTTGAAAACCTTTTACTAAATAAGAAATGAACCGATTGGACTTAAAAATTTGAACAATTAAAACCACAAAAAATAGAGTCCCTGCATAAATGTACCAGCTGAACAACTTTTTAAATATGTCGTATTTGTTGTAAGCGATTTCTGCTCTAACTTTTTCTTGGTCAGGAAGAACTTCGGCTCCAAACTTCTTTTGAAAACCGTAAATGCTCTCCAATAAATTTTCTGCCTGCTCATAATCTCCGTCTTGTTGTGCCAAGCGTAAGGATTGAAAATAAAGTGGTAAAATATTGCGGACATATAAGGAGTCTTTTCCTGTAAAATTAGCCTCTGCCAACTCTGGAAAGGAAACCCATTTGTTATTTACATCATTGGGAATAGGAAAAATCCGCATGACTTTACCCTCCAGAGCAGCGTACAAAAGATTCACTCTTCGGTCCAGCTCGATAAAGTCTTTTTGAAACTGATTGGGTACCGCTGCGCGATAGGCTTCTTCTAAAGGAGTGGCTAGTTTATAATTGCCTACCGTATCAAAAAAGGACAACAAAGGGGCGTATTTTGCCTTTGCATCCAACCCAGCGAGTTTGCGAATACTGTCATTACCTCGCTTTAAATAAATTAGTGGAACGTTGTACCAAACCGCAGGATTGTTCATGATGGACAACAACACCTGATCGGAATTTAACCCCTGGTAGGTGTCGCTTTTACTCACCTTGCGTAGCAGTTCCGAAGAAAAGGTATTGGCTGGCTTCATCCGTCCACCAGCGTCTTGAATGATCAATTCTGCAAACTTACGGGCATGGGCTTCCGAAAAAGCATCTGCTTTAATGATGGAGTCAAAATCGATGGCACTGCGTTGCTGATGTACAGGCGTTTGCGCCTGGAGTCCAACTGATTGCAAGGCAAAAAAGAGCATTAAAGCGGTCAGGGCTTTCTTTTTTTGATTGATTTTATCCAACGCTTTGGAAAGATCTTGAAAGCGAGTTTTTCCAATAAAGAAAATCCCAATCATACTCAAATACAACAACATATACCCCGCATAAGTAATGAAGGTTCCCCACCAGTCATGGTTTACGGAAAGAATTGTTCCTTTCTCGTCAGGGTTAAAAGAGGCTTGAAAAAAGCGAAATCCTTTGTGATCCAAAACGTGGTTCATATAAATGTCGTAGTCAAAGGGTTCACTGTCCTCTACACGAACTTTACTCATAAAGGAAGCGTAACTCTTTTCAGTTCCGGGATATTTTTCTGCAATAAAGTCGTTGAGTTTAATGGCAAAAGGCAATTCGATGGACAGAGAACCAAACTGTAAATAAAAGTCCAAACCACCCGCGGTTACTTTCTTGGGATCGTTGGTAATGCCTTTTCCACCCAAAAGTGTCACCACTTGGCTTTCTCCTTGAGATTGAACTTCCAATCGCAAGGCATTTTGAATTGCTTCCCCTTCGGTATCGGCTTTAACAATGTCAAAGACACCTCGAAGGGCAGGTTCGGGAATTACAAATTGAAAATTGGGTAAGGTGTACAAGGAGCGCAACTGTAATGGGCTTTCTGTTTCCGCTTCCAAGGTTCCTTGAAACTGATCTGCCATCCGCATAAACTGACCTGCGAAAGGAGAATTGATGGTATATAAACCGTCTTTAAGGGTAATGTTAATGGCACCGTCTTGGGGTCGGTTTAGGGTAAATAAAATGTTGTGAATGTTTGCGATGTCCCCTTCTTTAAGGTAGTGGTCGTGACGGTTACCGTCCCCCGCTTCTACAATTTTGAGGTAGCGTTCTCCCGTTTCGTCCAAGACCAATCCTTCCGTAGCGTTTTCCAAAAAATCCACATAGGAAATGGTAAATGCCTGACCGTTAAAATCGTTTTGCCAAGAAAACGTATTGTTGACATGTTCGGAAAGTAAGAGGTCGTCTTCTAATTTTTTTCTTCGGGGCTGTCCGTCTATTTCTCCATCTACATAAACGGTGAGGTAGGTTTTTTCGGATAGCATTTTATTCTCCGTCATCCCTTCCCGTATGGGCATTACCCCTTCGTAACCGATGTATCGGGTGATAAAAGCCCCGAGCAAAATCAGTAAAAAAGAGAGGTGAAGGGCTAAAACCGCCCATTTTTCTTTGCGCAGTAAGCGGTATTTAAAAATATTTCCGATGAAATTGATGGCCATAAAGACCATTAACAATTCAAACCACCATGCGTTGTAAATCCAAATTTTGGCGGTATCCGTACTGTACCAACTCTCAATAAAGGTTCCAAAGGCCATCGCCGTAGGATAGAGAATAAAAAGAACAGCAGTCAGACGGGTGGAAAAGAAAATTTTAGCAATTTGGTCTTTCATCAAAAATCAGCATCAATCAATTGCAAATATAGGTGATGTGCTTCAATTTGCACAGGATTTTTACACTTTAAAACACGAGGCTAATGACCAACAATACCAGTTCTAAAACCAGACCAAAAATAAAGACTTTAAAGGTGGCTTTGGGAGAGAATTGTCCCAAAACCGCAGTTAAATAAGACATAGCACCCAGTACACTCAAAAAAAGCAGGAAAAAATTGGCACCGCCCATTCCATCTTTGGTGAGATAATAGGCCACAAAGGAACCCAAACAGGCCAAAATGATAATCGCAGCTGGTATCAATAAATAAAATTTTCTGAGGTAAAAACGTTGAATAGCGTTGTAGTAATTCATAAGTTAAGATTTGGTTCATTAAAAATAAGAAATAAGAAGCTAGCCCAACCTTGATTTCTAGGTTTTAACATTCTTCACCGAGCAACTAAGTCTTTTTTGTCTACTTTAGAGTATCGAAGCCCAAATCTAACTTCCTCATGAATAAGTTGCAGTATCCATACCGTTTTAATCCGCAGCAAGCCATTTTAAAAGAAGGCTTTTCTTTGGCTCAACATTTATTAAACAGTAGCAGGATAGGGCGAATAATTTCAATTGATTATGAAAAAGATGCTGCGATTGCTAAAGCTGAAATCCTCATACCAAATTGGCGCGTGTACACCGATTATTTTTTATTGTTAAAATACGAAGGGTCCTGGAAAATTGTGCATAAAAGTTATACTTGGAGAGAAATTCCAAAAAAATAAAAAACTAACAAACTACTTGAAATCATTATTACCCGGATAGACTTTGGAGCTTATTAGCATGACCGACATCAGAACCAAACATGACAAAAAAAACATATTAAGTTATATTTTGTACATATATTTGTACATAATAAATACGCTACTATGCAAATAACAACTGTTTCTGATTTTAGGAAAAATATTAAGGCTTACTTAGACAACGTTGTAAAAAACGTTGAAACTTTAATTATAAATCGAGAAAAAGACGCTGGAATCGTAGTGATGTCTTTACAGGAATACAATTCTTTAATGGCTACAAATCACGAACTCTCTTCTCGAAAAAATGAATTGAGGTTAGATTCGGCTGTGGAGAAACTAAAGAATGGTGAAACTTTCAACAAAGACTTAATCGAAAATTGAAAAAAACCATTCCTGTTTTTCACACAGTAGAAGGTCAATTTGAATACTGCTCAAAGTTAAAGCACGACGTTTTTAATAACAATAAATAGTAATACATGAAATATGTATTTGTTGATGAGTCTTGGGAAGATTATTTGTACTGGCAAAAAACAGATAAGAAAAAACTAAAGAAAATCAATGAGATACTGAAAGACATTGCTCGAAATCCATTCAGCGGAATCGGAAAACCAGAACCTCTAAAACATAAATATGCTGGATTTTGGTCAAGGCGAATTGACAGTGAGCATCGACTCATTTATAAACACAAAGAAGGAGAGCTTTTAATTGCAAAATGCAGATTTCACTATGACTAGAGATATTGTTGTAAATAAATACTCTATAAAAACTGTAAACCATGCAACCTCTTCGGAATATTAAAACCAACAATGAAATTTAATCTCCCCCACCCCAACGGTTTTTGTATTTTTGGAGCATTATGAAGATTACACTCATCGGAGGTGGAAAACTGGGCAAGCAACTCTACAACGGATGTACAGCAGCGTCAGAAATTGAACTGGTTCAATGGGTAGTGCGCTCTGCTGAGAGGGGAAAAACTCCTGAAGGCATCTCCCTTGTAAACGATATTAACGTATTACACCCCGCTGACCTTTATCTTTTGGCGGTTACAGATCAAGCCATTCCCAAGATTGCTGCGGCGCTCCCTGAGGAAGCTTTTGTGGCACATACTGCAGGAGGGGTTGCTCTAGAAATACTCAACCAAAACCGCGCTGGGGTTTTTTATCCCCTTCAAACTTTTAGCGAAGGGCGGAATATGGACTTTTCAAAGCTTCCTATCGGTTTGGAATGTAAACAATCGACTGATCTTCCCCTT
>Ga0209653_1001172_pt1 | contig 21517 bp, 20 predicted proteins | sample SaaInl6LU_22_DNA_FD_184644 | JGI IMG/M metagenome (GOLD analysis project Ga0209653, IMG submission 184644) | Marine microbial communities from expanding oxygen minimum zones in the Saanich Inlet - ESP_116LU_22_DNA (SPAdes) (version 2) | ecosystem: Environmental > Aquatic > Marine > Intertidal...
TTTCAAATTCTTCTGGCGCTGCCGTACAACCATATATAGCACGACTGTTGTATTTCATCCACTTTTGGGTAGCCTCTAAACGTTCAACCGCCTCATCTTGTATGAGGCCTCTAGCAGTTGGCCCAACATTTAGGAGTAGATTACCTCCTTTACTCACCGTTTCAATTAACATAACTATAGTTTGTCTTGGGCTTTTCCAACTGTATTGGTCTCTGTGATAACCCCAAGAACCCGAAAAAGTTTGACAAGTTTCCCAAGGCACTTTTTCTCCTTGATAGGTGACCCAATTTTGAGGCATAAACTGCTCTGGACTTTTATAATCCCAGCCACCCTCTTCTTCTAAATCAAGTCTATCGTTTAAAATAATTTGAGGCTGCAGCTTTCGAATTTGCTTATAAAGCGCTTTAGAATTCCAATATGATTTTCCTTTTCCATTTTTTTTATGCGGGTATGAAAAGTCTGCAAACAAGACATCAATTTTCCCATAATTGGTCAAAAGCTCTGTTATTTGATTCATTAAGAACTTTTGAAATTTCTTCTTGTCTCGGTTTGTATCATTCTCTATTTCCTGCTGATTGTTTCGCTCGGGATGAATGTGTTCGTTAACTAAAAAGTCTGGATGATGCCAGTCAATAAGCGAGTAGTATAATCCAATTCGGATATCTTCCGCTCTAAAAGCATCAACTAATTCTTTTAAAAGATCCCTCCCTATTGGAGCATTTGTTACCTTATAGTCCGAGTATTTAGTATCATACATTGAAAATCCATCGTGATGCTTTGCTGTAAATACTACGTATTTCATTCCAGCATTTTTAGCAAGTCTTGCCCATTCTTTGGGATTGTAAAGGTCTGGATTAAAATATGCTACATATTTCTCGTAGTCTTTTTTTGAGATTTGCTCTTTACTCATTACCCATTCGTGACGGGCAGGTAAGGCATATAAGCCCCAGTGTATAAACATACCAAAACGGGCTTCTGTCCACCATTGCATCTGTTCTGCTTTGTCTGATTTAAGATTAAAATCATTGGAGTTTTGAGAAAACAGCGGAGTAGCTGAGAATAAATATAAAACTATAAGAACGCTAATTTGTTTCATGCTGTTTATTGTTTAAACAAACATAATTTGCTTGTAAAAAAAATAACTGCTTATATGTTCTATGTTTTACTACAAATGTTTTTTATGTCACTTCTATTAAGCTTATAAGACCGTGCTTTACACACCTCCATAATACTGTAACCTATTAAACGGATGTCGCATTCTTTGCTCGGATCAGAACTAAATTTGTTTAAACGCAATGCGGAATGATTTTTCGTCCATTCTCTGTGGTATCGGCGCTTTGATTCTTTTTTGATTTTTTAAATCATAAAAAAAGGAGAACCAATTCCTGTGAATCAATTCTCCGATTTAGTGACCTCCACTGTTGACTCTTCTAACTTTATTGAGGACTTAAAGAACATTTTGTCGTTCGATTTTTGATTTTCCAAAACCGACTAAAAAAAATTATTCCCAAGGATAAAAAATTATTCTCGGGAATAAATCGTGACCTCCACTGTTGACTCTTCTAACTTTATTGAGGATTTAAATAACATTTTGTCGTTCGATTTTTGATTTTCTAAAACCGACTAAAAAAAATTATTCCCAAGCATAAAAAATTATGCTTGGGAATAAAAAGTAGAGCATACAGAAAAAATATCGAACCCAATTACAGAGAGCTTAACCCAATTTTCAAAACTTTTGGGTAGTTAAATATTGTATTTTGAATTTACAATTATGCAACAAAAAATATTCCCAAGGATAAAAAATTATGCTTGGGAATAAAAAGTAGAGCATACAGAAAAAATATCGAACCCAATTGCAGAGAGCTTAACTCAATTTTCAAAACTATTGGCTGGTTAAAATTTTATCTAGATTATCTTGCCATAAAATCAATTTACCTTTAATTAGTGATTTAATAGAAAGCAATATCTGGCCTATTTTTTGTTATTTTTAAGAACGAACCATAATATATCTAAAATGAAACTATTTTTTACAATCTCAGCAATCCTATTATTCGGAATCAATTGTAAGGCCCAAAAGGTATTTTCGGTACAATATGTCAATTTGCTTTTTTTTGCTCTATTAATGCTAAAGTATATAAGTCTGTTTCAGATATATTATATTTTTTTAATAATTCCATAATTGTGTTTTTAAAGTTCAACAAATACCACTTTCTCAATTTTTATTTATTCGCTCTTTTAAAGTTAAAATAACGACCGCTTGTATGTTGTCTTAAATCACAGTATGTTATACCCCACTGAGTCTAATATTTACCATCTTTGGCAATATTTATTATTGTTTCGACACATTAATCCAATTATTTTCAACACTGATAATTTTATAACTGTTTCCAGCTAAATTTTGAGTTGATTCACACCTACTATCATTGTGTCCAAGTTTAATGACATTATTAGAAATAGACCATGAACCATCACCACCACAGCTGTAATTTTGAACTACACTATAATTTGAGTTTGATTTTAATTTAATTGAATGCCAACTGTCAGGAGCGAAACTTTTTCCTGAAAGGTCACTAGCACTATATTTTTTTACGCATCCTACGATATTCAAAACCAACACAAACAGTATTAATAATTGTAATTTTTTCATTTTTCAAATTTTAGAATTAACCGTCCTATAAATTATCCCTAGTACCTGTTACTGTACATTTTCCATTATAACCCCATTCAACAAAAACTATTATATCATATGTCCAATATTGCCCATTATGAAACTTTGTAACTCTTCCACAATATTGATTTGGTTTACCAGTACAAACACCACCAGAATAACCTTCATCGTGTAGCCATAAAATATTTGATAAGTTCAATTTATTTAAATAATCCATTGCAACTTTCCAACCAACAGATGAATCTTTAATAATTTCTGGTTTTTTAACCCAATTCGAAATATCTCCGTTAAATGAAGAACCATAAAACATCTCATCCATAATAGTAACATTACTTACATCCCAATTCGAAATATCTCCATTAAATGAAGAACCATAAAACATCCCATACATACTAGTAACATTACTCACATCCCATCTTGGTATATCTCCATTAAATTGAGACTTAGTAAACATTTGAAACATACTAGTAACATTACTCACATCCCATCTTGATATATCTCCATTAAAATGAGAATTAGAAAATATTTGAGTCATATCAGTAACATTACCCACATCCCAATTCGAAATATCTCCGTTAAATTGAGAACCACCAAACATACTTCTCATATTAGTAACATTATTCACATCCCAATTTGATATATCTCCATTAAATTGAGAATCACCAAACAGCCAAGACATACTAGTAACATTACCCACATCCCATCTTGATATATCTCCGTTAAATTGAGACTTAGAAAACATAAAAGTCATATCAGTAACATTACCCACATCCCAATTCGAAATATCTCCATTAAATTGAGAATTATAAAACATTTTATTCATACTAGTAACATTACTCACATCCCATCTTGATATATCTCCATTAAATTGAGAATTATAAAACATATTACTCATATCAATTATTTTTGATGTACATACATATGTTATATCTTCATTATTTGCAATCATTTCTTTTAACATAATTTCATCCACAACTTTATAACTATCACCATCTAATTCTATAACAGCCCCAACTTTAACATTTTCTGGACATTTAATAGATTCTTTTTGACAACTGAATAAACATGTTAGGATTATTAGAATAAGTATTAATTTTTTCATTTTATGTGTTTTAAAGTTCAAGAAATATCATTTTCTAAATTTTAATATATTTTATTCTCTCTTTTTAAAGTAAAAATAACGACCACTTATATCTTGTCTCAAATCATAATATCCTTTCCATTGCCTTATATGGTCTGTCACACCCCACTGAGTCAAATATTTTCCATCTTTAGCAGTCGTTATTATTGTGTGATATGATTTATAACCAAGCTGATTATATTCTGAAGCTTTTATATAATAAGTTCCGTTAACAACGGACTCACCATCACTAATCCATTCAAAAGTACCATCACTATTTAACTCTATGTAACCACCACCATTTTCATTATAATATTTCCCTAATATTTCTGTTGGTATTGATTTAGTACACCCAACAATATTCAAAACGAACACAAACAGTATTAATAATTGTAATTTTTTCATTTTTATTTTATGTTTATTGGTTTTCCTACTCATAAGGCTTTTCGGATTACTCCCCGTTTTTAAATGGTTTCTGGACTCCAATTTATTTAGTTCAGTGTTTATCTAGAAAAACCACAGTCGTTTCTTTTGTAAAACCCTATACCATTTATGCCTTTTTTATTGAAAGTATAGGTGCCAAGAAAATTAGACCTACAAGAATTACTAACATTTGGATTTACCATTTCTTGAATAGTTATGGAGCCAGTGGTTTCATCAAAACTATAGGTAATATCTGTGCTACAAGATTTTAAATATGAACTTGCTGACGTTGATGAATAAATAGTAGCATTGTTTTTAGTTTCTATGCTTATAAACCATTTATCATCACACTCTTGACAAGCTGAGTTAATACTATTACATTTAAATTCATAGGTTTTACTAATGGCACCATTGGAATATCCAGAATTACAACTAGTAAAAACAGTAAATGCAATTAGAATCAAAAAGGGTGGAAATTTAGCTTTCATAATTTTTCAGTTCTTTAATATTTTAACTTATTACTTAAAGTTCCTCAAATACAATATTCATAATGTCTTCTTTTTCTACTCTTGGTCCCGCATCACTGTTCCAAGTGGTCTTTATAATGACCTTGGCAGTATCGCCCACCATTTCGTTATCAAAAAATATGTTTTGTTGGGGTTCGTAAGTGTATTTACTATAAGTACCTAGAAGGGTTTCAGAATATGGGCAGTCCATACATTGGTTTGGGTTAATGGAATACCCTACAATATTTAGGGGCGGATAAATCTCCGCCATATCCTCTAAAGTATAAGAGATATTGCCAATTGGAATGGGATTATTAAAATCACCACTTGTAAAATAACCTAAGTATGAATATACGGGAATAGTAAATTGAATGTTGTCTATCCACACCCAATAGTCAGAGTCAAAGGCAACTTCCATTAAGGGCACACCATTTATCACGTAATGCTCGTTGAGTTCATCTAGCTCACCTTTTATGGAGAAATAATTAATTCCCATGTGGTAAACGTGCCAATAGCCGTTATCATCCAAATAGGCATAAGGTTGCGAATCCTGTTTTATCCAATAATTGCCATCACAGTTTCCATCCAAACACGGGTAAGGTTTATCTGGGATGTCTGGTGAGCACCCAAAAGTAAAAAGTAGGATAATAGCTATGGTAAATTTGGTTTTAATCATGTTAATTCTTAACAACTTATTAAAGTTAAATAAAAAACCAATACAATTTTATCAAGTGATATTTAAATGACATATATTGTCGTGTCAAATTAAAAAAAATGAAACAGACCCAGCGCATAAGATATCTTTATGACTTGTTGAGCGGTTCAAAGCACACCTATGAGACTTTGTTAATTGCGTTTAGCGAAAAGAAGGTTACCGTAGGTCTAAGACAGCTACAAAGGGACATCAAGGATTTGGAGCTTTTTCTTGACAGAGATGAGCGGTTTGTAAAAAACAGAGGCAAGGGCAAAATACTTGAACTGGAGATTAAAAAAATTACAACTCTTAACAGCCCAAATTTTATAGAAGCTTCTACTTTTAAAAAACCAATTGATAAAAAAGATATAAAAACAAAAGTGGCATTTTTTAATGAGGTAATTTTAAAAAAGGTGCCCCTACGCATTGACAAGATTCAGAATGATGCAACCTCTTTTAATGCTGAATTTAAGGATACTTCATTTACGCTGTTTCCATTAAAAATTATTTATCACAATTCTGACTATTATATAGGCTGTTTTATTAAAAAGACAAAGAATTTTGGAATTTTTGAAATCAACCAGCTAGTTGAATACCGAACCCTTAGAAGGTCTAAACAATATGATTACGAGAAATTACTTGTTGGTTTTAACACATACGCCAAGACACTTTTTGGGGTGACGAAGAATATTGACGATAACATATACAAAATCAAATTGGAATTTTCTTCCGTAACAGGTACCTATATCGAAACATTTGTTTGGCATCATTCACAAAAGTTAAAAAGAAAGGACAATTCAATTATCATGACACTCAAATGCGGTATCAATAGAGAACTGGTAAGCTGGATTTTTATGTGGATGTACAACGTTAGGATTATTGAGCCACCCGAGCTGCAAGACTATTACAATAGAACTGTAAAACAAATTGAGAAAATAAACACCAATAAGTCACTGTTATATAAGAATATATTTGCTTGAAGCATGTAATTTAAACTAGTATTAATCTACATAAAATAGATGTAGTCATGATCGAAAACTAAAGTCTATTATCTTTTTAATAAAAAACCAGCGACTACACCAAGACCTCCAGCAGTAATTTGGGTTGCATGGTTATTAATCTTAGCTCTTTTTAGCTCTTGATTTTTACCTTTTAATTGTTCAATCTGTAGCTTTAAATCTTTAATCTCCTCAGCTTGTTCTTCTGTTTTAACCTTTTGCTCCTTTAGCACATAGGTAAGCTCATCCTTCTCCTTAATGGCCTCTAATGCTCTTTCTTGCTCCATTCGAACTCTATAATCTGCATTTTCCAATTGTACCTTTAGCTTTTCGTTCTTCTTGGTTTCAAGACGAAGATTCTCTGCTAACTTTTCTTCCCTAGGCATAAGCTTACCAATATACTCATATTGACCCTTAAAGCATATTACTAGATTGTACAACAGTTCCGATAATGACACATCGTGTTTTTCAGCCAAACGCTTTAATATTATTTTCTCCTCAGGTGTAACTTTAAGGCTGATGGTCATATTTCTGAATGCTTCGTTTTTCATAACGCTTTAGTTTTAAGTCAATTATCACAGTTGTGTCGCTTGATTCCACCTCAGGTATACCTGTAGTAGATTTCAGCTCCTTTATTTTTAATGCCTGTTTCAAGGCATTTATATATACAAACATAATAAATTAATTACATTTATTTGCTTTTTTTATTATTTTTTTTACATTTGTGTAAAGTTTATATCATGAAAGACATCACAACACTTAAAAACGACCTTTTAAACCAACGCTACACCATGCCCAAACATTTTGGTATTAGTTCTAGAATGGTAACCTATTGGAAGAGTAAAAACATCTTACCTTTCTTTCAAGCGCATAAAAATGGACGTATGAATATCCCGCAAGCGGTTTGGCTATATTTAATACAAGAACTTAGTGAGTTTGGTATTAACACAACCAAGTTATCAGAATTAGCATATATGGTCTGGCAAAAGCCTCGTGAAGAAGGGTATTATAAAAATAAACTCCAAAAAAGAATAGCGCAACTTGAACGAGAAAATAGGCGTACTAATGAAGTCTCAAGTTTTAAAACTATTTTAAAGGATGATCTATTATTAGACACCCTTGGTCAAGAGATTAATCCCTTTGTAGATGCTGTAGTCGATAGTATTCTTATTGATAAGAATCCTTTATCGTTTTATTACTTTCCAAAGAGTGGCATGTGTCATGTGCGTGATGGCAATAAAGCGATTACAGAAAAACTCTTAGAGATGATAAACAATGAAGCTTATTTATGTATTCCTCTAATGGACTTTATAAAGTCTGTGGTTGTTGTTGAATTTGAATATATTAAAAAAGACCTTCCTTACCTCTCGCAGGTAGAAAACCAAATACGTGAGATTATTATGTTCAAATCACCTAAACACGTAGAACTGCTTGTTGATAATGATTCGATACAACCGCTTATTATTAGGGAAGACCATAAAAAGGCAAATCAGTTGGCTGATTTCTTTTTAAACAACAAACTACCCAAATCAGCGAGGCTACTTATAGAGCCTAGAGCACAGGATAATTACAAAATGACCATTTTAACTAAATAAACAATTTATTAATGATGAAAATATATGTATCACCGTATCGGTCCCTGAGAATCCAGCCCGAGTTAACATTAGCTCGTTATGGACCAAAGAGATTCTTATACATTAGAAGATGATAAACTTACCAAACAGAAAAGAGATGCCGTAAAACAAAGACTTGCCCTTATCTGTGGTAAGGATGAAAATATAGATGAGATTTTAAATTCTTTAGAGGCTTATTGCCTTATCGTATTAAACACTATTAAATAGATACCAATGAACACACTTGAAAGGTTTAAACAATTTGCACCAAAACATAATCAGATTGGCCACAACAAAAACGCTATAATCTATACTCGTGTATCTACCAAGGAACAGGCTGATACGAATACATCACTTGAAACTCAGAAAAAATATTGTGAGAACTATGCCAAATCCAATGGATATAATATTGTTGGATATTTTGGTGGAACTTATGAGTCTGCCAAGAGTGATGAGCGTAAAGAATTTAAAAGGATGCTCAAACATGTCAGGCAAAGTGGTACAGTCGGATATATTATTGTATACTCCTATGATAGGTTCTCTAGAACAGGTAGCAGTGCTGCTCAGATATCACAGGAGCTGTTTGAGAAAGGGATACAAGTAAAAGCGGTCACACAGGAAGTGGATACTACTTCTGCTGCGGGAAAGTTCCAGCAGAACCTGTTTTTTATGTTCAGTCAGTTTGATAACGAACTACGAAGAGACAAGACCATAACTGCCATGACAGACCTTTTACGTAAAGGCTATTGGTTATGGAGTCCTCCAATAGGATATGTCAATAAAAAGAAATACCATAAGGCTGTAGACTGGGACATTGTACCTTCCAAGGAAGGAAAGTTGCTTAAGAAAGCTTTTGCTTGGAAAGTAAAAGGTATATATACTAATGTGGAGATTATTGATAAGTTGAAACGATTGGGTATGACCATCGATGAACGTAGATTGAGTGAAGTGTTCAAAAACCCCTTTTACTGCGGGGTACTTATCAGTAAAATGATTCCAGACGAAATCATAGAGGGAAAACATGAGCCTCTTGTCTCAAAAGAGAATTTTCTTAAGATTAATTCCATAAAGACCCAGCATCCAAAGCATCATAAATCAGAAAACGAGAACCTTCCTTTAAAACAGATTGTTTACTGTGAAAGCTGTAAGCTTCCATTAACAGGTTATCTTGTTAAGAAAAAAGGGCTTTACTATTACAAGTGCAGAACTAAAGGGTGTTCTTGCAATAAATCGGCTAAGGTTCTACATAAATCGTTTATGGAGTATTTGAATACGTTTGAAGTAAATCCGAAATACAAAGATAGTATCAAAGAAATCATGACGTATACCTATGACAATATCACAAAGGAGATAAGACAAGAAAGTGGTGTTATTAAAAAAGGGATTACAGAACTGGAAACAAAAATAGAATCTATAGAGGAGCGTTTTGCACTTGGAGAGATAGATTCGAAAATATACAACAAGTTTAAGAGTAAATATGAAGGAGAAATCGCAGAATTGCAATCAAAAATAGAACATCCTGAACTAAACAGTTCGAACCTTGAAAATGCTATTGAAAAAGCATTGGAATTATCCGCTTCCCTCAATGATATATGGGCAAATGGGGATTTAAAACAGAAACAAAAACTACAAAAATTGGTATTTCCTGGCGGTGTGGGTTATGATAAGTCAAATGATAGAGTTCGAACCACTAAAGTGAACGCTATTTTTTATGCAAATCACTTATTATCAAAGGAATTAGATGGTAAAAAAAAAGGAGAATTGATTTTTAGAAATCAATTCTCCGATTTAGTGACCCAGGGAGGATTCGAACCCCCAACCCTCAGAGCCGAAATCTGATATTCTATCCAGTTGAACTACTGGGCCAAGGTTGACAAAAATACGTTTTTGAATATTGCTATGATAGCTTTTGACGCACTATTGAAGATATGGTCTTACCGTCTGCCTTACCAGCCATCGCTTTTGAAGCCATGCCCATTACCTTGCCCATGTCTTGCATGCCAGCAGCACCGGTCTTGGTAATAATCGCAGCGACTATTTCAGTGATCGCAGCATCATCTAGCTGTTCAGGTAAAAACTGCTCAATAATCTTAATTTGCGCCTCCTCTGGCTCCGCCAAGTCTACACGCCCTTGCTGATGGAAAATTTCCGCACTGTCTTTTCGCTGTTTGACCAGCTTTTGTACAAGTTTGATCTCATCGTCAGAAGTAAGTTCTTTTGCGCCTGCTTGGGTTTGTGTCATCATAATGGCTGTCTTTATGGCGCGTAACGATTCCAAGGCTACCGTATCCTTTGCTTTCATAGCAGCCTTAAGCTGCTCATTGACATTATCTTGTAAGCTCATATTAATCTACGTTATCGTGTAAAAATGAATTGTTGGTTCTTATCTGGACTTCGTTTTGGCTATCAACGCTCAGTGAAGTGCGTGATGCCGACCCACCGTTCTCAGGATCACTTAATTCAACTTCTTGACGCTTATAAGCCGGCTCACGCTCCAAGTCCTCTACCCTAGTGTTTTGGTTGAAGCGATAGTTAAACTGCTTTAGCTTTTCCTTACGCTCCTCCGTCCTGTTTGCCAATCCTTCGGCTATGGTACCATCTATAGGTGAAAAGGGTTTTTCTTCTGTTGCCGGTGTTTCTTTTGGTGCTGTTTCAGGCTTGCGCATCACAGGTGCCGTTGCTGGCTCCTCATCCATTTCCAAAACAAAACGGGTAACTTCTTCTTCAGCTTTAGTTGTCGGTGGTACTTGCTTTGCTTGAGGCGTTAACGCTTCTGCATCCAAATGAAACAAAACAGCAGGTTCATTTTCTTCTTCCGAAGGTCTTTTTTCCAAAGGCTGATCAATTGGAGAGACTACCGCAGGCTCAGGGACAACCTCTTGAGCATCAACCACCTCAATGTCATTGACCGCTGGCGTTACATCATGAATGGTAAACGCAGTTGGCTGCGGCGCAACAACTTCAACAGGCGCTTTTACTTCTTCAAACGAAACGTCCAAATCACGTAACAAATCTGTTGTTGGGATAATACTTTCAACCGTTTCAGTAGCTGCTGTCGCTTCATGAACTGGTGCTTGCGCTGCCTCAGTTTCAAATAATGGAATTTGACCTGCCGACAAATCGTGGGTTACTTTCTGCTCATCGTCAAGCGAATGAATGATTTTCTGTGGATCGGCATGAACAATTTCCTGTTGCATGTCCGGCGCAAAACCAGTAGCTATGATAGTAACCGAGATGGCGTTGTCAAGCGTTTCATCTTCGCCTATACCCATAATAATATTGGTACTGTTGCCTGCCTCTTTTTGAATGTATTCATTTATGGCGCTAATCTCATCAATGGTCACTTCATCACAGCCCGAGACAATAAGAAGCAATACATTTTTGGCACCTAATATTTTGTTGTCGTTTAACAGTGGTGAGTCCAATGCTTGCACAATAGCTTCGTTTGCACGCTGACTACCAGAAGCCACACCAGAACCCATAATGGCTGTTCCACTACTAGCCAAAACGGTCTTAGCATCCCTTAAATCAATATTTTGAGTGTAGTGATTTGTGATTACTTCAGCAATACCTCTAGAAGCATTTGCCAGTACCTCATCTGCTTTTGCAAAACCTTGCTTAAAGCCTAAATCGCCATAAACCTCGCGCAGCTTGTTGTTGTTGATCACAATTAGTGAATCGACGTGTTTACGAAGGTTGTTAAGTCCTTGCTGGGCTTGCTCGTTACGCAGTTTTCCTTCAAATTGGAAAGGCATGGTTACGATACCAACGGTTAATACGCCCATCTCTTGCGCCAACTTTGCAATTACAGGTGCTGCACCAGTACCCGTACCACCACCCATTCCAGCAGTGATAAAAATCATTTTGGTGTTCACGCTAAGCATGTCAGATATTTGATCCAAGTTTTCAACTGCAGACTGTGCCCCTACTTCAGGATCGGCACCTGCACCAAGACCTTCAGTAAGTGAGACACCCAGCTGAACCTTGTTGGGAATTGGGCTATTTTCAAGTGCCTGTGCGTCGGTATTACACACCACAAAATCAACGCCGTTGATCCCTTGTTTGTACATGTAGTTAAGTGCATTGCTGCCGCCGCCGCCAACGCCAATTACCTTAATGACGTTGCTCCTGTTCTTAGGCAAATCGAATGTTATGTTGTCAAATGTTTCCATAGGTAAAAATTTATTCTGCGCTTTCTAAAAATATTTTTAATCTTTCTGTAAATCGATCAATAACGGATGTACGCTTTGTTGGCTTCTCTGGTGGACTTTCGTCACCAGCATCCGTTTCATCTGTTGTCGTAGCCGCTGCATCTAAAGATGCCAATTGGGTTTCTGCAGCATTCATAACCAATCCAACTGCTGTTGCAAAAAGTGGACTTGCAGTGGCTTTATCGGTATCGCCTGCCAAATGTTCGTTTGGATAGCCAATACGTGTATCCATACCCGTGATATACTCCACCAATTGCTTTAAGTGTTTGAGTTGACTTCCGCCACCTGTCAATACAATACCAGCTATTAGTTTTTTCTTCTGCTCTTCGTGTCCATAATTCTTGATTTCGGCATAGACCTGCTCAATAATTTCTGTAACACGTGCATGAATAATTTTAGACAGATTTTTGAGTGTGATTTCTTTGGGATCTCTACCTCGTAACCCAGGGATAGAAACAATTTCATTGTCTTTGTTTTCACCCGGCCATGCAGAGCCAAATTTAATCTTAAGCAACTCCGCCTGTTTTTCAATGATAGAGCAGCCCTCTTTTATGTCTTCTGTTATGACATTACCTCCAAACGGAATAACAGCAGTATGCCGAATAATTCCATCTTTAAATATGGCCAAATCGGTAGTACCGCCACCTATGTCAATCAAAGCAACGCCAGCTTCTTTTTCTTCTTGGCTTAACACTGCATCTGCAGAAGCCAACGGCTCCAATGTAATACCGCCAAAGTCGAGTCCTGCAGACTTTACACAACGAGCAATATTGCGAATAGAGGATACCTGACCTACTACAACGTGAAAATTGGCCTCTAACCTACCGCCATACATACCAATGGGCTCCTTGATTTCGGCCTGTCCATCCACCTTATATTCTTGTGGAAGTACGTGAATAATCTCCTCACCCGGAAGCATGACAAGCTTAAATACCTGATTTTTTAGGCGTTCTATATCTGCCTCGTCAATGACCTCATCCGCATTCGTACGGGTAATATAATCACTGTGGTGCAAACTGCGGATATGTTGACCTGCAATTCCCACCACTACACTTGTGATTTTTTTGCCAGAAATGGCTTCTGCTTCTTGCGCTGCCGCTTGTATGGATTGAATGGTCTGGGTTATATTATTTACAACGCCTCGGTGTACACCTTGACTTTTAGATTTTCCAACCCCAACTATCTCGAGTTTTCCATACTCATTTTGGGTACCCAACATGGCCACTATTTTAGTGGTTCCAATATCTAATCCTACTGCTAATTGTTCTTGTTCCATATCATATTATTTTGAACAAACTACTTGTCCGTGAAACGAAAGATTTACTGTTTTATAGGTTTTTAACACTGTGCTGTCCTGCATTTTTGCATAAAAAGCCTTATAATTTTGAATTTTGTAGTGCAGCTGATCAACTGTGCCCAGAACAATGGAATATTCTTGGTCACGAGGCTCAACAATTAGGCCATCGGACACCCACTCATAAGCAACAATGTGATCAGTCATAAAAGCGTCTTTTGACATTTGACGAACTACATCAATCAATGCATGGCGCTGTTCCACAGTCGGATTGCCATAGACAAACGGCACTTGGACCGATTTGAAAGGAGACAATGGGAAAGGCTCGCCATGATTATCTACATAATAATTGCTATCACTCTGTATACGCACTACTGGTATTTTGGTTGTAACGTGAACGCCTAAACCTCCATCAATGGAAACATAACTCTGGGCATCTTCAACCCAAGCGTTTTGGTTAAGTGTTTGTTCAATGTTTCTCAAATTTAGACCACTTTTAAAAGCAGACACACTATCAAGCAAAGCAAGTGTCAACAATTTATTAACGGAGTCTTTTGGCATCCAAATTGGACGGTTTTCCTCCCAGGAAACATGCTGTAAAGTCACTGATCTTTTTTGATTACGCTGATGCATTGCCACCCCAAGAACAATCGTAATTACAAACAACAATATGGAAATTATCATCTTATGCATACTGTTGATTGTTAAGTTTCTGTATCACGGCTGGCACTTCAAAAGCAATGTCACCAGCACCCATAATAGCCACAACCGTAGCTGCAGAATTTGCTATCAATTCAGCAAGCATTTGCTTATCAACCAACTCCGTGGCACCATGCTTTTCATCCACCAATAATGCGCTTGTAATGCCCGCAATCGGCAACTCACGAGCAGGGTAAATGTCCAAAAGTAACACCTCATCAAAGCGTGCAAGGGCTTGTTTAAACCCCGCTGCAAAGTCACGAGTTCGCGAAAACAAATGCGGCTGGAATACACCCAGCTTCAACTGGTCGGGATAAAAGGCTTCGAGCGCATCGGCTACGGCATTTATTTCTGTTGGGTGGTGGGCGTAATCATCAACTACTACTTTGGGCGCAGTAAGCCTGATACTGAACCTACGATCAACACCCTTAAATGTTGCCAATCCTGCTCTAATATGTACGGGATCACAACCCGCTTCCAAAGCCAATGCCAATGCAGCAGCTGCGTTCATCACATTGTGTTCTCCTGGATAGGGCAAGGCTAGGTTAGAAATATGAACTGTTGGTGTGATAAAATCGAACACATAACTGCCCGCTGTTATACGCAAATTATGCACTTTATGCGTTCCTGTTTCTATACCATAAGTATTTCCTTCAACAGCCAAACCATTGGCAATAAATCGTTTTTCAGCGGATACTTTTCCTGCAAAATCACCAAAGGTTTTGATCAGCTCATTTGCAGTACCATAAATATCCAAATGATCCGCATCCATAGAAGTTAGGGCTATGGCTGTGGGTTTTAGATGCATAAAAGACCTGTCAAATTCGTCGGCTTCCACCACCATAAAATCATTGCCTTCAAGTAAGAAATTGCTATCAATATTGGTTGCTATGCCTCCCAAAAAGGCGGTAATCTTTTTGCCGCATGAGCGTAACAAATGCGTGAGTAATGCAGAAGTGGTTGTTTTGCCATGCGTACCTGCCACTGCCAAGCAAGGCATGGTATGGCTTATCTCCCCAATGACTGCTGCCCGCTTTGCTAGTCTAAAACCATTGTCCTTGAAATAAGCAAGTACTGGTGAATTGGCGGGTATGGCTGGTGTGTAAATGACCTTGGTATTTTTAGGGTCTCTAAACAATGTTGGAATAGCAGCCGGTGCATCCACATCACTGATTTGAGCCCCCAGTGACGTAAGCTTTTGCGTAAGCGGAGTAAGCACACGGTCATAGCCCGCCACTGCATGTCCCTGTGACAAGAAGTACTGCGCCACTCCCGACATTCCTATGCCGCCTATACCCACAAAAAATACTGCTTCTTTATTCATGGGTTAAGAGTTTGGTTAGCCTATTCAAAATTTCTTTGGTTGCAGCTGGATGTGCAAACCCTTTGATGTTTTCGCCGAGCTTGGTGCGTAATGACGCATCTGTAATCAAGGATTCAAGTCTTGTCCAAAACTGTTCATCAGCATCACGCTCTGCGACCAACACCGCTGCTTCTTTGTCGGCCAGCGCTTGTGCATTTTTTTCTTGGTGGTTTTCAGCCACATTAGGCGAAGGGATAAAGAGCGTCGGTTTGCCCATCAAACAGAGTTCCGAAATGGCCAATGCCCCTGCCCTAGACACCACCACATCTGCCAAGGCATAAGCCGCTGCCATATCGTCAATAAACGGCATCACATGAATGTTTGCTGATGCATAGCGCGTATAATCGTCTGCATATAAATTCCCGCACTGCCAAATAAGCTGAATGTTGTGTTGTTGCATATCATCCAAATGTTGATGGATGAGTTGATTTATTTTTCTTGCACCCAAACTACCACCCAAAACCAAGAGGGTTTGCTGGTCTGCAGCAACGCCCAAGATTTCGGCAGCAGCGGTCTTACTGATGTTTTGTTTTAAGGCCGCTCTAATGGGATTGCCTGTTACCACAATTTTGTGCTTTGGGAAAAACTTACTTGCAGCCTCACTACCCAAACAAATGGCATCGACACGTGAGGCGAGTTGTTTGTTGGTGACACCTGGAAATGCATTTTGCTCTTGAATTAGCGAAGGCGTTTTAAACAAGGACGCCACAAAAAGCAATGGTCCACTAGCAAAGCCTCCCGTACCTACCACTACAGATGGACGGAAACGCAGAACAATTGCCAAAGACTGGAGCAAACTCCAACCAAGCTTGATGGGGAATAAAATATTTCGCAGCATATTTTGCCTGTCAAATCCAGCTATCCACAAGCCTTTAATTTTATAACCGGCCTTGGGAACACGCTGCATTTCCATTCGGTTGCTTGCCCCCACAAACAGCACTGATGCTTCCGGGTACTGCTCCTTGAAAGCATCTGCAATAGCCAAGGCTGGGAAAATATGTCCCCCAGTTCCACCTCCGGAAATAATCAGTCTAGGCTTCATGGCTTAATTCGGCTAAAGGGTTAGACATATTATCATTTACAGTAGTAGGCTGATTTGCACTGACACTTAACACAACGCCAAGCGCCAAAAAGGTCATCCATAACGAAGTACCACCACTACTGATGAGCGGCAAAGGCTGTCCCGTTACGGGAAGTAGCGCTACGGCTACGCCCATATTGATAAAGGCTTGGGTGACGATGGGCAATCCCATGGCCAAAATGAGTAGCTTGCCAAAAAAGCTTTCAGATTTGTTGGCGTTTATCAGAATCCGGAACAACAGCAACATAAACAAAAACAACAAGGATATGGCGCCAAGCATGCCGTATTCCTCAGCAATAATGGCATAGATAAAATCGGATGTGCTCTGTGGCAATACATTCTTCATCATGCTCTTTCCTGCACCAATGCCCACATAACCACCAACGGCTACCGCTGCCTTGGCGCGTTCAATTTGGTAATCGGTATTGCCATCGCCTTTACCCGTAAAACTCTCCACACGGCTCATCCACGTATCCACCCTGTTTGGGAAAGCGTCGGGATAGGCCTTAGCGAGAAGGATGAATAGTGTCAAGAAAAGGACAGCAGCTCCAAGCAATGCAGTCAAATATTTTAAAGGATAGCCACCCAAAAAGGCAACAACCGTTACCATAAACAATATCAATAAGGCAGTGGAAAGGTTTGCGGGTAAAATCAATCCAACAACCAATAAGACCGGAATCCAAAAAGGCAAAAGGCTTTCGGTGAATCGAATTTTATCCTCTTTTTTATTGGCAAAATAATCTGCTGCATAGGCCAATAATACGACCATGGCCAAAGTAGACGTCTGGAACGACATGCCTATAACCGGAATGTTAAGCCAACGGCTGGCATTAGCGCCGTCTATGGTGGTGCCTTGAAAGGCGGTGAACAGCAATAAAACAACAACTACGGGAATCCCTAATTTGGCCAAGCCAGAGAAATACTTAAATGGTATAAGGTGAACGGCATACATGATCACCCAGCCCACACAAACAATGGCAACATGCTTTAATAAATGCCCAAATACAGAACCAGAACCCACCACATAGACCAAGTTTGAGCTTGCGCTATACACAGGAAGAAAGGAGAAGATAGATAGCAAAACCACTATTCCCCAAATAGATTTATCTCCAAATAAGTACTGACTAATTTTCACGTTTATAATTTTCTTACTGCTGCTTTAAATTGATCTCCTCTGTCTTCATAATTTTCAAATAAGTCAAAGCTCGCACAGGCAGGCGACAACAATACGGCATCTCCCTGTGAAGACAAATCGTAAGAAGCCTTGACGGCATCACCCATGTTTTTTGCCTCTACCAACACTTTGACCACAGACGAAAAGATGTCTATTATTTTATTGTTGTCTACGCCCAAACAAACGATGGCTTTAACTTTTTCATGCACTAATGGCAATAGACTCGAATAGTCATTGCCCTTGTCTACACCCCCAACAATCCAGATGGTGGGTTTGGACATGCTTTCAAGCGCATAAAAAGTAGCATTGACATTGGTTGCTTTTGAATCATTGATATAGGCTACTTTGAGGATATTCACCACATGCTCCAAGCGGTGGGCTGCACCTTGAAAGGTTTGCAGACTGGCCTGAATATCTCGATCGCTCAATTGAAATAACTGCGCAATGGTAGCGGCAGCCATGGCATTTTTGGCGTTGTGCCGCCCAAGCAAAGAGGGATTGTTAACTGTGAACATAGCGTTTTTGTTAGCGTTATTATAAGGGTACTGCTGAGCTTTGATATTAAATTGTGCGACACCCGCAGTAATGTTTTCATCATCAGCCTCATAGAGAAAATGATCTTCTTCAGTTTGGTTTTTAGTGATGTTAAACTTGGTAGCGCAATAATCTTTAAATGAGTTGTCATAGCGATCCAAATGGTCTGGGCTTAGATTTGTTATGAGCGCAATATGTGGGTGGAATTTCTTGATGTGCTCAAGTTGAAAACTGCTTATTTCCAATACGTATACATCGTGTTTGTCTTGCAAAAGTGCTTGGGCAAAACTGTTGCCAATATTTCCAGCCAAGCCTGCGTCAATCCCACCATCAGAAAGCAAGTGATGCGTGAGCATCGCTGTGGTTGTTTTGCCATTGCTACCCGTAATGCCAATTAGTGTGGCATCGGTATAATTACTCGCAAATTCAATCTCAGAAACCAAAGCGATTTCGGCTGCCTCAATATCCTTAATTACAGCTACTGTGTTGGGAATACCTGGGCTTTTAACCACAAGTTCGGCTTTAAGAATTTCATTCATGTTGTGACCGCCTTCTTCATAGCGCACGCCAATGGTTTCAAATGATTTCTTGGCCGCAGCAGTAAGCATGCCAGCGTCAGAAACAAAAACATCCCAGTTGTTGTGTTTTGCCAAGGCTGCCGCCCCGATTCCACTCTCTCCACCACCAAGTACGACCAGCTTTTTCATTATCTTATTTTAAGGGTTACAAGGCTAATAATGGCCAACATGATGGCGATAATCCAAAAACGACTCACGATCTTACTCTCGTGATATCCCAATTTTTGGTAATGGTGGTGCAGCGGAGCCATTTTAAAAATACGCTTGCCAGCACCTTGTCTTTTTTTGGTGTACTTGAAATAGGATACTTGAAGTATCACAGAAAGGTTTTCAATAAGAAAGACCCCACACAATACAGGAATGAGTAATTCTTTGCGAACAATAAGTGCCAGTACGGCGATAATACCGCCTATGGTTAAACTGCCCGTATCACCCATAAATACTTGAGCGGGGAATGCGTTATACCACAAAAACCCAACGAGCGCTCCCACAAAAGCTGCCACAAAAACAACCACCTCACTTACCTCGGGAATGTACATGACATTGAGGTAGTCAGCAAAAATGATATTGCCCGAAACCCAAGCAAACAACCCAAGCGTGAGCACCGCAATGGAAGCCGTTCCAGCCGCAAGACCGTCTATACCATCCGTAAGGTTTGCCCCATTGGATACAGCCGTAACTATAAAGATGACTGCCGGTATAAAAATCAACCAAGCGTAGTCTCTTGCGCCGGCTCCTGCCCAAGCGATAATATCACCGTAGTCAAACTCGTTATTTTTCAGCAACGGAATGGTCGTTTTTATCGATTTTTCTTCTTGTAAAAAGCTTTCGCCATCAGTGGCTTTTTGCTTTATGGTTACACCAGGATGGAAATATAACGTAGCACCTACAATCACTCCTAGGGTAATTTGCCCAACAATTTTAAAACGTCCTTTAAGGCCTTCCTTGTCTTTTCGTTTGATCTTAAGGTAGTCATCAGCAAAACCTATTATGCCCATCCAAACGGTGGTGACTATTAGCAGTATGATGTAAATATTATCCAGTTTTGTGAGCAGTAAAACAGGAATTAGTGTGCCAAAAATGATCATCAAACCACCCATGGTGGGCGTTCCTGCCTTTTCTTTTTGACCCTCAAGACCCAAGTCGCGAATGCTTTCACCCATTTGATAATGCTGCAGCATGGCAATGATGCGTTTTCCAAGCACAGCCGTTACCAACAAAGAAAAAATAATGGCTACCGCCGATCTAAAAGTCAGATATGCAAACAATGATGCTCCCGGAAACTGATAGGCGCGCTCTAAATATTCAAACAAATAGTACAACATTATCTTTTGGATTGAAGGTTTTGTGTTAGCTCTTGCATATCATCAAAAGGAAGGCGTTCTCCGTCCTGATCTTGATAGGTTTCATGTCCCTTTCCAGCGACTAAAATGATGTCCTGATCTTGTGCCATGGCACAAGCTGTTTTTATGGCTTGAGCACGGTTTAATACGGTCAAATGTTTTTGGTTTGACTCCACTGGAACACCCACAAGCATATCGTTTATGATGTCGTTTGGATCTTCGTTTCGGGGGTTATCAGATGTAAAAATGGTCAGGTCGCTTTTGGCAACAGCTGCCTTGGCCATAAGTGGTCTCTTGGCTTTGTCTCTATTACCACCACAGCCCACAACCGTGATTAGCTTTTCGTTACGCGTACGCAATGCGGTTATGGTATCCAGTACTTGCGATAATGCATCAGGTGTGTGGGCATAATCTACAATGGCCGTAACTTGTCTGTCGGTATGCACAATTTGAAACCTTCCAGCGGCGCCTTTTAAGGTGCTTAAGACAGGTAGAAAATCGCTTTGCTCAATATCAAGTAGTTCGGCTATGGCATAAACACTAATAAAATTGGATGCATTAAATGTACCAACCAAGGGGGTCCACACTTCGTTGTGCTGCAACTTCAACAACATGCCCGAAAAATCTTTTTCCAATACTTTGACATGAAAATCAGCAACTGACTTTAAACCAAAATAATGCTTAGAAGCCTTGGTGTTTTGCAACATATAACGTCCGTTTTTATCATCGGCGTTGGCAAGCGCAAAAGCAGTAGAAGCAAGTCCGTCAAAGAATATTTTTTTGGTGTCTCGGTAGGATTTAAAATCCTTGTGATAATCCAAATGGTCGTGCGAAAGATTGGTGAATACGCCCCCAGAAAAGTGAAGGTCGGCTATTCGGTCTTGGTCTATTCCATGTGAAGACACTTCCATAAAACAGTGCGTTACGCCGGCATCTACCATTTCGCTTAAATGCTTATTAATGGCCAGTGGATCGGGTGTCGTATGTGTACTTGGCACCATCTTTTTATTGATTATAACCTCAACCGTTGACAACAAACCCGTTGCAAATCCCATCTTATCAAAAAGCTGATAAGCCATGGTTGCCACGGAGGTTTTGCCATTGGTTCCCGTTATGCCAATCAGTTTTAATGCCTTGCTTGGCGTGTCGTACCACTGCGAAGCGACTGTCGCCAAGGCGCGACGGGCATTCTCGCACGAAATATAAACAACCTTATCC
>Ga0209653_1001174_pt1 | contig 21508 bp, 18 predicted proteins | sample SaaInl6LU_22_DNA_FD_184644 | JGI IMG/M metagenome (GOLD analysis project Ga0209653, IMG submission 184644) | Marine microbial communities from expanding oxygen minimum zones in the Saanich Inlet - ESP_116LU_22_DNA (SPAdes) (version 2) | ecosystem: Environmental > Aquatic > Marine > Intertidal...
CCCTCTGCGGCGACTGCCTCATATATACGAACAGTAATACCGCCGCCCGTGAGTCGGACACCCTTCAGAGAATCTACATCAGAGAATGCGTTATTAGGATCATTGGCAATCTTGATATATCCGTATTTATCATTTACTGAAATACCACCTGATTTTACAGGAACGCCGTCTTTCTGGAAAATGTTATCAGCAAACCGCTTTATCTCTTGCTGAATAATAGTTTGCATCTGCGTAAGTTCACGCGCCTGTAACGCACGACCCGCATTGAATAGTACACGGTGATACCCATCACTATCTCTGTGATCGTCCTTATAGGTAGATCTAAAGGTTTGTTCAGTAAATGTATTTGGCATTTCTTATTCCTAGATAGTAATTACTATTTTCAAGTCTTCGGTCTGGTCAGCAGAACGAGTTACTGAAGATCTGTTGTCAATATATAGTAGATCACCAGTGAAGGGATTGAAGTCCCCACTGTCAACACTCAGGATAGTACCGTTAATACCAGTATTACCAACTACTTGAATCTCTTCTCCAACTTGGAACTTCTTAAATCCGGTGTCTTCGTTTTGGTGATATGTTACTGAAGACGAATCGTTAGTATCATCGATGATACCAACCGCACCAGAAATCGTACCTTGAATACGCGCTTTCTGTACAGTCGCCTTTACAAAACTATTTCCATCAGTAACTAGTTTATCTAGTGCAAGTGCACTAGTGGTTGTTAACAGAGTACCAGAGGCACTGTCTATACGAGGATTACGTAGAAGCATAACTTGACGGAATATCTCATCACCGAGGATGAAGTCATCATTTTCTACACCATCTGGTTTGGTATTAAACATAATACCATTTGCTTTCAAGTCGATAACCGCATTTGCGCCAAGGCCATTTGGTTGTGCGAAGATAGGCACTGCAGTAGCAGAGTCACCCCCACCCCCACTTATGACTACATTAGCATAGTTATATCCAGAACCGTAGTATGAATTACCAGAGTTACCCGCAGAGTCGGCCTTAACCCTGATATCTACAATTGCTTCACCCGCACGTGTTGCTAATGCAGTAGCACCTGAACCATCACCAATGACTTGAACAGTGGGGTTAGACGTATAACCAGAACCACCGTTAATTACCTTGTAACCAATGATCTGACCCTTCACTGCGTTATTCTGTACGATCTCTTGTTGTAGGTCTTCGGCAGGAGAGTCGGAGTCGGTTTCGGTAATAATGCGAACAGGCATATATGCAGACGACAAGAACTTGTCAGCACGTAAAGCACCGATAGAATACAAAAACTTCCATGTATAACCATCCGCAGTGCGGAAAGGTGTGCCAGTAGTATTCCCTGTTGGTTGAATAGTTGACAGTTCAGATGATCCGTCCTGCTTCTTACCCTGTTCCAGACAAATATAAACCTCGTTGTTCGAGTTAATAACGTAGAATGGGTTCTCGGGGAAACCTACGTCATTATCATCGTAAGGAGAGTAAATAAGGTTCGCAACCCATGTGCGACGAGGGATCACATATGAAACATCTTCGATAAGTTTGACAGATTGCATAGAACTACGTGCCAGACGAAAAAGACGTGCATTGTTCGTCGGAACAGTCGCAATATCAGAGTCATTCCAATCCTCTGCGCGACCAATAGCGGCGTAGTATCGGACGTTATCCGAATCCGCAAAATCGCTTAGAAGTTCATCGAGAACCTGTTTTTTAAATGTATCGCTAACTACTGGCATTTTTTAATCCTACGCTAATGTTGCATTGTATGTATTTATCACAGACCACTGATTGTTAAACCAAATCAAAGTGACTGCTCCATACGGTTGTATAGTGATAGTACTACCATTACGTATGTTACTACCTGTTTGTGCAACAGTGTTCACAACAGAACCCGAGTTCACAATGTATTTTATTTCACCATTTAGTGAAGTAGTACCATCCGGTATAGTGTGTGCTGGCGTACCCGTGATTGCTGTAAGTTGAGTTACAGGTACGTTGACGTTAATAGATCCCGAACCAGACAATCCTTGTGTTTTCAATGCAAGTCTAGAATCAACCTTAACAGCACCATTACCAGTACCACGTAATGACAATGAGGTATTCGCTTCACCCGCGGCCTGTACACGTACAGGATTTCCAGACGTTGAGTTTCCTACACGAAGAAACCCTATCGCACTTGAAGAGTCTTGAAGGTGGAGCAATTCATTACCAGAACTATCGTATATAAAAGATCCAATACGAGGGTTGTTGATCTGAGGTGCCTGTAGTGTCTTGTTAGATAATGTCTGAGTATGACTATTAAACGTAAATTCATCATCACCACTCAAGAGCGGTAATGTAATAGTACGGTCTGCACTTAGTGCGTTAACTGCAAAGATATATTGATGCTGGGCACTAGAATCATTAATCTGAGGTGTTGTCAATACTGGACTTGTCAGAGTCTTGTTAGTAAGAGTCTGAGTATTAGTGTCCATAGTAAGAACACCCGTATGATTGGGTATGGTAACCGCATTATCAGCAGAAGGATTTTCTGCTCGTAAACGGGTCTCGAAGTTGTTTTGAGTGCTACCCTCAAATACGATTGCATCTGAGTCAAAATCCAAAAGAGACATGAGGACATTACCATCCCCTAGTTTATTGTATATCTCTTGGAAGTTTTGCTCAATCTTCAATGATGCAGTACGGAGAGTATCACCCGTACCATCATTTGCAATTGTGCCTCGATTTAAAACTTGTCTAGTCATTTCTCTTACCTAAAAGTATATTGTCTATTTATACTAGTAATCACCATCGATAATCTCTCGAAGTGATAATTCTGAGTCAGAATCACCAACAGAAAGTTGAGAGAGATCACTATCTAGGAGTAATGTGTTATCAGAATCTATACGTGAAACTTGAGGATTCCAATCGAATCTCTCTTGGTCGATAGTCTCTGTGCTTGAAATGTCGAAACCTGCATACAACGCGGTTCCATCAGAATCTTCATCCAACGTTGGTGAGTTGGGTGACAAGAATTCAGCAGGATTTGAGTACAGCCTATCTAGTTGCTCAATAGTCAAGTCACTAATATCGTTCAGATCGTTACCCGTAAATGCTGGATAGTCGGTCGATGGAGTTACACCGCCCCGACCAGATCCCATGATTGCTCTAAATTGCACACGCTCACCTGTAGTATCTGTTGGGTTATTGATATCAAAGAGTGCGGTGTGTTGTGCAAACGCGACCTCTTCAAAGTCAGCAGTACCTTCCAGTACAATAGGTGGTTTGACTGCTTCGCCTGGATCATACTGCAATGCATCAAATGCTCCAGTACCTACAATCTGAGTAAGTCCACCAAGATACATACCTGCAGGGTGCGTTAATAACTTATAAGCATCACGCCACTGTGCAACCGAGAGTTCGGATCGAATCTGAATTGCATATGTCTGATATAGTTTATTGTCCGTTAAATATCGAGCACTTTCTGCACCGATCTTTGACTCGCCAACTTTGAATATGTATTGTTTGGTATACACCACATCCGGTTCAATATCAAAGAATGTTTTAAAGAATTGACGAATGCTATACTTAGTTCCCTTTGAACGGTACAAGTAACTTGAGTATTTTACTGCAGTTCTTTTGTCCTGAAATCCTTCGAAGTAATTCTGCCCCAGAAGGAAATCATCTTCAAAGTATTGTAGTAGGTCTAAGTCTGTTTGAGTCACATCTCGCGTCTCGAACATGTTGTTAATAAAACGAGTCAACGAAATATTCTGCTCTTCAAACTCGAAGTAGTGCTTCAAGAAAGAAACGAACTTAGGATATTCGTCTAAGATATACGAAGGTAAGAGCGACTCAACTTGAGGTTCTCTTATGTTGATATCCCTTCGGTCAGTATCCTTTAATGTTTTATCAGAAATTGACATTAGTTATTCGCCGTAGTTCTTAGACCCCGTGCGGTCAATCGAGTATTATCGTAGTTCAGGATATACTCACGCTCGGGAACGATTGCACTTGGGTTGGCCGGAGTGGCAGATATCTTAATAGATTTAGTCTCATCACTGAGAAACCCAACCAATCGTATGATACCCGAACTAGGAGTGTACTCACCAATATTACTGATCAAAACGTTGCCTGTTGCAGTATCGATGACTTGTAACTTCAATCCCTTGGTAAGTGATACTTGACTTGCTGCCGAGGCCGTGGTAGATGAAGATCCACCAACAGCAACACCCACAACACTTGTCACTTGACCAAGCGCATTTGTTTGTTCAACAACGGGAAGACGACCACTCTGAGAAACCGTCAACGTAGTAGTGGTTGTTGGTTGAATCAGTTGGTTTCGAATTTTACAGTTTTTACCATCATACTTAAATGTTGAACTTTCAACTATATAGTTAACATCATCAGGAACCGAGATAGGTACAGGGAAGTCGAAACTGAAGTTCTGTTCTACATTAGCAGATGGAGTGAATCGTTGTTGCATCTTAATCTCAACACGAGACGAAAGGATTGCACGACTGACCTCATCTACTTCACTAAGAAGATTTGACCTACGAAATGCTTGACCGAACTTACCAGTACTTCTGTTGAAGTAATCAGTCATCTTAGTCTTTACTCGATCCTGCAGTGCATTGATTGACAGGTTAGTGTAATCAGGATTAAACTGGAAGAAGAGTGTACTCTCAATGAACGTAGTAACAGGATCAGAAAACTTCAAATCAAAAGAAGCAATAGAGAGTTGCCCTACTAGTACTCGAATGTTGTCCTTGATGATTGACTGTAAAGAAGGTTGAATATCATCATTAAACACAATTGATAAAAAGGTCGTGCCGAACTCAGGAGATAAATTATCCTCTCCGCCCCATGCAATGATGTCTTTAATATAAGTACCGTACTCACGTAGAATTAAGTTAGCATAATCTACGTGGGTTACCATTCGGTTCTGCGTTGCATATCGGTAAGGTGCATTGCGTCGAATACTATCTAAAGACTCTTTTTCTGCACCGCCAGCAGATCTGGCCGAAGTGGATGTAATAGGTAAACGACGAAGACCAACACCGCTAGGTGGTTCAGTTACCTCAATTTCATTAACAGGTTCGAATGTAAGAGCACCATTCGCATCTTTACCTGCAACTGAAAGATATTCTACGGTAATCTTAGATCCGGCGCGTGGTACTGCACCCAAGGTAGAACCATTACCAAACGTCAACTCGAAGTATCCGTTAGGTGCCTCTTTTAGTATATAAGCGGGGGTCGTTGCGGTAATGTTAGTTGCAGTCTCTAGGTTGACATAAGTGGTGAAGTCAGAAGATACTGCACTTTCGTAAATTTTTACAACAGCAGTCTTGCGATCCATGTTTCGATCTGGTATAATGTATATCGTTGCTTCGCCATCTTCTCCCGCAAAGAAAGTCTTAGTTTTTGCAATACCTTCATATACAGGAATATTGGTGTTACCATCCAGTGTCTTGAACTGGAAGAAGTTATTCCCATCATTTAGTGCTTCAATCAACTCTTGAGTTTGAAATGTATAGGAGGTATCATCAACAGATGCGGTGAACTTGTAACCCGATGTGATCTGTAATTTCTCTGGTACGTCTGGTTGATCAATACCAATATTAAAAGACAGGTTTAGCGTTGCCATAGCGCCAGTGCGCGATTGAGGAACATACCCCAGTGTCTCTGCATGAGATACCACAGAACTGCGCAACTGAGCAGTGTTCAGGAAAGACTCATTCAGGGCCATGTTTGCGGTCAACCCATTCATGTGCGTGTTGTACGCAAGAACATCAAGAACATTGGATAATGCAGATGCTTCGAAGTCATAGTCAGAAAACTCCGACTGTTGCTTCAGATACGTCTTTAGGTTATTCTTGATTGCGTTAAAATCTAACGCAGATGAATTAATAGTTGTCGCCATTATCGTAACCTATTAAGTCTTGTAGTGAATTCAACTTGCTTGTTGGTGTTCACAATGGTATAAATTATCGTTATAGTAAGTTGATTGTTATTATCATCAAGGTCTGTAAAAACCCTAACCGAAGAAAAATCGATTCTCGGTTCGAACACGCGAATGTTTTCTTTAATTGCCCGTTCTATATCACTAACAGTTTTCTTGTCAGCGAGTTCGAATAAGTATGTATTTAGATTAGCACCAAAGTAAGGAGAAAATGGTTTCTCGGTTCGATTGGTCAACAGCAAGACTTTTAGTGCTTGATTGACCGAAGCAACTGCAGTCTTCTTGTACACATCACCAGATCCCTTAGCGGCGAACGCAAGGTCTAGATCCACATACTCACGGTTGCGCGTTGTGCGTACCGTAGTGTGTTTTGATAGTCCGCCATCTTCGACGGAAAAAGCACGTGCCATTATTCTAACCTAATTGAAATTAGTCTAGTTCTATTTATACTAATTATCAACAACTTCTATGAGTTCATTTGCACTAAAAAGATGCCCGTTGAAATTTGTTTCGACCTTCATTCCGAAATCTACGTCAAATGATTCCGGAATCTTTGGAATTTCTACTGCTACCTGTGCGTTAAGTTTACCAGAAGGATCCCATTTATCGTATTCCAGACTCAACTTCTCATATACCATATAGTCTTTCCAATAGTCTGCCAGATCGAAAGTGCGTTCATAGTCAATCTCGCCGTCTTCTCCAAACACCTTATACACAACCAGAAGTCCATCCTGCTTCTTCTGATTGTCTCCCCCGATAAGTTCGAGCGGCCCACCACGATAGACACCTTCTGACACTACGAGTCGAACATCCTTAAACATATCCACATTACCATTGATAGATCGAAACAGTTCTGCGTGTATGTACAGATTACGTGCAAGTTGCACACGTGCATCTTGATTAGTTCTGTATTTCGCAATGCTAGTCATGCTACATGGGTTGCCCTTACTACCAAAGAACTTAGATATAGATACGCCCGGCGCAAGTTTGGTCGTCGTTGTAACCTTGTCCAAGTGGTTTGGATTATATACCGGATCGGGAATAATTATCATTTGAATCTCTTACCTCTATTATTCACAGAATTGCCCAATGCAATATAACCATAACGGGGAGTTACCTCGTTACCTTTTGATATACGGTTGACCTTTGGTGGGAAGATGTTTACATTCCAATCAGCACTCAGCATATTTTTCTGAACCATCACATCAACAACCTTAGTGTCTTGGTAATTCTTTAATTCTTTGTTAGCAGGATCTCTCAAAGAAGAACGAATCTCATCTATGGTAGGTTCTTTCTCATACAGATCACCATAATCGTCACGAAGAAGAATGCTGTATAATAACTTATCTTCCTCATCGATAACAATAGGTTTGATAGATAGGTGACCACTCATCAACAAGTTGGCAACCGCATCTGTCTTTGGTACAGGTTTGACCGGAGTGGGCCCCTCCATTCTCTTAGGACACTCGGGAGCACCCCCTTCTGGTTGTCCCGCCTTTTCCTTGGATGCAACCATTGCGGTTTTGGCATTTTCTGCTTTGTATGCAAAACCTGAGTTAATCGCTTCTAGTGCTTGTCCGTGGAATGAACCGTAGAATGCAGCACCAGATGCAAATGCCTTTGCTCCCTTAGGCCCCATATAGACTGGCCCTGTAAACTCTACTGCCTCACCTCCGATTGCACCCCTCATGCCCAGTATAGATATGTCGGTTGCTTGGATGTTTGCGTTAAGTGCAGACATGCCAATGTGCTCTTCTGCAGATACTTGGAATCTGTTGGCAGTAAACATCTCAATCTCTGCACCAACATTATTCTTATAGTACCCCTTAACAACATGATCTTCGTTGCCAAGAATCAATCGTGCTTCATGCTCTACCGTCTTGTAGGTGGCAGTACCCTTTGTGGTGTACTTTGTATTTAATCCAACCTGTGTAACATTGCTTCTACGAATATTAGTCTCAGAGTTACCGTCAACATTGACTCTATAGTCACCACCTACATTAACATTGTAGTCACCAGTGACTTCTAATGTCAAATCTCCGTTATAAACTAATTTACCGTTACCTTCCACAATAACAGTTTGATCGCCACCAGTAACCTCCACCTTGTTCTTGAGTGCAGATATAACTACCGAACCATCCGCACGTATCTCCACACCCGCACCCTTACGGTGCTTGATGAGAATGCGTTCACCGCCTGGAGTATCGTCGTAAGAAATGACATGTCCGGAAGCGGTCTCTTTGACTTGGTTGAACGGGAAACGAGAAGGTTCTTGGTCTTCCAAGTTTAGTGGATTGGCAGGAGAACCACCTCCAAGATAAAGGTTTTCTACTTTGAGTCCACGTGCTGATCGGTTGATAGAAGACCCATAGTGATACTCTCGCTTGGGGTATTCACCAGTAGGATCTTGGAAACCATCAAGAGGTACCCCTTCGGTATTTTCTACTGCGGGGTTATCTCCGAGATTAATTTTCTTTATCTGTGTAGTCATACTGGTTTCTTCTTAATAATGTCTGTTGGTTTCAATGCAGGTTCAGTCAATGGATCATTGTAGACCGACTTCTTACCAAACTTGTTCTCGACAAAAGTAATTACGTCAAAGTATGGGTCTTCATTAGATGCATCGATTGAGTTATGTCCTAATACTTGACCGCCTGGGTACTTCTGATAGAACACCTCTAGTAGATGCTCAAGTGTTTTCATTTGTGCTTGTGTAAACGACTGCGCAGATCTATTGAGTAGCGGGTTCTCTGATTCACTAGGAACATTAACACCACCAATCAAGCATACATCTACAGAGACTTCTTTGTGGCCACGTACATTGCTCGCATCCGTCCTATTGTCTAACGGCACACCACGCTGTAATCTACCGTCACGGCGAATTACATAATGATATTGAATACCATCATGACCCGCTTCGTTGTGTCGAATATGCAGTTCTTCTGAACCAATATTTGCATTGGTGTATGTTTCACTAGCATGAACAATCACCTCACTGATATCACGCGTGACTTTGGTAAACTCTAATCCTAGTTCTTCCTTCGAGTCAACATAAGGGAAAGACTCGGTTTGTGAACGAAGATATCTTTTAACCAATTCTGCCAGATCAGTATCCTCTGTATAATAGTCACCGACTTCTGATACAATCTGTCCCGCAATTGTTGTATTAACTTTGTCCAATGCTGATTCAATATTATCAATATTTGACTTAAAGTTTGAGATCTCGTCGGCACTAATGCCAGCACTCGCCGCTCGGTTAGATACTTGCTCAGTAAACGTCTTGGCATCACTGGCCGGAGTAGTCGCAATGATGCTCTTGAGTTGTGGACTAAAGTCATTGCTGGCAAGTGCAAGTGTTTTCGTAGCATTACCTTTTGCGGCCGGACTACCATCCAACAGATCATCTAATATGCCATTAACAATATCATCACCAATGCTAATAGCACCACCGAATAGGTTCTGAAACTCACTTGCAACAGATCCAGTCAAATCCTCGAATAGATCCTGCGCGGTACCAAATCCGGTGTCAATTGCTGTTTCTATAATATCACCAAAGTCACTGAGAGCATCATCGACGACACCCAAGACATCACCGGCGACATCATCAATTATTCCACTAACCAATGCAGAACCCGTCACTACACCAACGGCCGCATTAGTTACGTCACTGAGTAGGGATGAATCGTCTTTACCCACAAGTTGAAGTGCATTTTCAACAGCACTGCTATCCGCAGATGATCTCCTTTGGGGTATATTTGCGGGTGGAGTTTCTAAAACAAATGAGCACTCGACATCATACGGAACCGCGTTTTCGGCATCGAACGTAGTCACCTCAAAGTTTAGATAGTATGATTTCATCTTTTCTGAAATAGTCCATTGTCTCGCTCCCGCACCTGCAGAATTACCACTGAAGACGGGATCATTATCACCAAATTTATCTTGATTTTGAGTCCACTCAATAATTAAAGGGTTTTTATCATTCGATATTAGTTCGAATTTTTTACCGAAGAACGAAACGGGACTGCCTGATTTTGTTTCCGATAACCACACTTTGAAGTCAGCAGAATCTCTTAGAGTATCAGTCAATTTCGTTATTTCAAACTTACCAGATGCTTTTTTATCATCGAGAGTACTAAATCGAATATAATCCTTAAACTCGTTGCCCAGATTTAGAGAAACGTCAACTTCTTTCGAATCATTCGTACCCGTTGTGGTAACTGCTCCACCATACCATTCCGTAACTATTTCGGTTTCTCCAGTATCAGAATCTCCACCGCCACTCCACGTTTCCTTCATTGTGGCCAAACTGCCTAAGAACCCCGCACTCAAACCCTCAACCGAGACAGCACCCGCTACGGATGATATTTGATCAATTAGACTCAATTTACGTGCGGCCGAAACTTCCACAGCACCCACTAACTGAGCAATAGAAGCACCGCCCATCGAAACAATATCAATACTCTCATCCGGAGGTGTAATGCCAGTCAGGGTTTTAATTGTGGTGTTTACAGGTGTTGGAACTTTATCACTCCCAGAGGAAGTTCTAACTAACCCCCCACTAAAAGTAATATTACCAATAGTAAGTGAATATCGGTCAGGACTATCCGTGACATCGACAGTGGTGCCGCTGTCTGTTGTGACAGTCACCGTCACCGCGTCTTCCTCTCTGTATCCAGTGCCGCCAAAAGTCAGACCGCCCTGATCATTATTCACAGTAATTGACGGATCAGAAGAATCTGCTGAAATGGTAACTTCATCTCCATCCAAATTAGTTGTGAGACTAATCAAATTTCCATCAGAATCATACACACCACTAGACCCGTCCAGTGGCAATATAGGTTTCTCAACTAAATTGCCGTCACTGTCTACTATAGGCACTCCACCAGCACTATCCATCACTAGTGTGGTATAAGGTAGTCCAAATATGTTAAAAGAAAATATCCCTGCACTCACGTTAGAAATTGTGTACAGTGGATTATGTGAGGGCATCAACGGAGAATTGGTTTGTATGCTAGTCAATAAAGAATTCGTGTAATTAGACGTATGTAGAACGTCCAACGACTGAATACCACTGATATTAACGAGCGAGTTTGCATTACCAACCTTAGTAACGTTGTTGGCAACATAAATATTGTTCGCTTTATCAACAGCAGCCTTTATATCAGACTGAGATGTATTATTCTTATTTGCTAATGCATTATTAAGTTTGTTGACTGCATCAACCATTTAATTTTCCCTAAATATCAGAATTCTTATATAAAGAATATATTCTACTTACTTCGGCGGTATAATCGGCAGTAACAGGTGCGTAATATCTACCTATGATCTGACCAAGCGATTTGCCCTTTGCTGGATCAATGATATCCGAATTCAATATGCGAATGTTTGCATCCACGTGTGTTGTATTTAGTTCGAACAGTATGAATGCTAACTGTGAAGAAAACCACCACCAGTTATTATTAAACTGCTTTAGTCGAGTGAACCTAACATCACTCCAACCCAAAAGGCCTGTACCATTGACTGTTGGGTATATGGTAGAGAAACTAGGATCATGTTGGGATATGCAACCAACAATCGCACACGACTGCTTTATGGTATAACCGTTAGAGAGAAAGAATCTCACTGCAGTATCCCTGCGAGCGTTGCTCGCAGCACTATCAATTGGATCTTGTGTGTAATTATCCAGTGCGGGGTTGTCTTCATCAACAGCAATCGTTGATTGATTGTAGAAATCGATATCTGGATTAACTCGCTCTAGTAAATCTTGATATGCTAGAGATAATTGAACCGAAGAAGGAAACTCTGTACGAGGAAGAGATCCGATTACCACAGGAACCTGTGACTCTTTACCATCCATGAACAACCCAAAGACAAGCGAACCCGCTTCTAGTTTTGGAGTGCTACCTATGCCGCTAACTCCACCTTCGGTCGTAGGTAGAATACACTGCGCCCAAGGCAAATCATTCTGCTTGATTTCTCGATTAGATGGATTGTGTACTCCGTGTATGCGCACACGTACGCGACCCTCAAATCCGTATGGAGGAGTTGTATCAATAACGTCAGCAACAAACCAACGGAAATTGTCGCCGTAATACTTCATCATGACGAAGGCCCTCTCTCTAATTTAACCACGGTCATAGCAACGTCATGACGAGTGTCTTTAAAGGTGTGTCTTGTATTCATAATAAGGAAATCACCACTACGTATGCGATCAAGTGGACTAGGTGTTTCTGGATCGTTGTTATCCGACAGTACATGAATACGAATTTTATCACCCACCGTACCTCCAGACTTAATAAACCCTGGGCCTGGCACAGTCACATCGTATGCATTCTTTCCGAGTGCTTGTCTGTACGCCATGCTCTCAATCTTCTTTAAATACATCTCTTTACTAACTTCGTCATGTAGAGATTTGTTCTCTCCGTATACCCCACGCGACACAACACTATGCATAATCTCAGCATCAGCATCTTGCATTGAAGTAGATTCTATATTGACCAATTCAACCGCAGGAGTTTGATATTGCCAATCAAGAACGTTTTGTTTTGTTATGTCGATCAACCCCTGTTTGTCTGCGGACACCAGAGAATTATAAAAATTAAAATGTTGAGACGTGGACTTACCTGTACTCAAATCAGTTACCGTATATCTAGACCCAATGCCACCGTTACTCAATTGCTTCATGGTGTTCTGTATTTGGGTGACTTTCATTGACTGCACTTGAAAATATTGTAGAGTGGGGTCACCATTTTCTTCCTGCGCTTGTGTATTTGCAGGGGAGAATATAAACGGTATATCCGCATTCCATGCGGGTTGTTGTAACAGGACATCAAGACTTGCAAAACGTAATCGCTCATCGTGCATCGAAGCGTAAAGGAAATACGGCATTCCTGAGATTGTTGTGCATTTTTTAGTCAACCAACTCGCGGCCTCAAGAGGATGCATATAAGGAATGATTCCTTTAAACCCACTCTGTGCAGGAGTAGAAAGAAAGGATAAATCAATAGTTTTACCTAGTTCGTTATCACACAATTTAAAGATTTCGAGAGGCAGATCATTTTTAATCGATCGAGATATAAGTCGAGTCTTACTCACCACAGCATGTTCGTCAATAAAACCAAACACATATATCGAGGATTGGCCTGAATTAGATGACTTAACTATTGTGTCGATGTGCGTCAATATAAAACTACGACTCATCACCTCCCCAGTTTTTTTGCCCTGCTGGGTTGGCGGAGTTTCCCCTGTTTTCTGAGTCGGGTTTTTCTCCTTGGCATTGTCTGACAACATTGTTATGTGGAGTCTTTCAGTTCCACTGAAGTTCAGTCCATCAAATGTGCCTTGATCGTCCGAGATTGCAATCTGACCCGTCATGAACGGTTTGTCAATCGCTTCAAAAAACACAAGTTCTACGATTAACTGGCGGACATCAAATACAAAATCTCCTAGTCTATCAGCAGAGATCTCAGCACGTTCATATTTAAACTGTTGTTCTTTACTCATTATTGTCTCATTAGTTCATTGAACTTATTCGCAATACCGTTCACTGCGTCTGCTCTAATATATTTGATCTGTCTCAATTCTTCATTTTTAGATCTCAGATATTCTAAGTGACTAATCGCAGTTGCACCATTTTTGTTTTGATCAATCGGATTGATATCTACCCAATTACCATCCGCATCTTCGTAGTGATGGACACCATCATATTGAGCACTCTCATTAAATACGATCATAGATGTTGCGGTACCTGCGGGATTGATATAGGACAATTCTTCTCCAACAATAAACCTACCATCTGTCAAGTTCTTGGTATTGATGAAGTATGTCACTTCATATGTAGATGTGGGATCAAACGGGATATCATAGATTGTTGCACTTCGAGCAAAACGTGCTATTTCGACACGCGCAGTATTGACGGGAAGACCATCTTTGAATACAGTCCATAATAGCGGAGAAGTAAATGACTCTCTACCCGATGCATCACTGCGTGTCAATGTGATCTGGCCATTAGAGTTAGGGGTGACTGATTGGTGTGCAATCTCAGATGTGGTAACAACATTTTCGGTATCAATCACGAAAGTTCCCAATGCTAGGTCTCGTTTAATAATGATTCCACGGGTAGTGGATTGGTTACCTGTAACGATAGAACCCACTTCGAATTGATCTGGTGCACTACCGACTAACTTAGTGCGATAGATTGGTTTGTTGTCATCATCGTAGTATTCGATAACATCTGGTTGTTGTAACTTGACCGTAACCATTCGATGTGGATATCGCTTCTTTACCGCTTCATCTACCTCATGGGTAGTGAGGGGCCATCCATTCTCACGAAGATGATCGTTGGCAAGAAAGAACGTCCAGTAATAGTTAGTATTTCCATACAGTCGGAATGCCGTTTGATCTGGGCGCTCGTTCGCAGGGATAGTATAATCTTCAAAGAACAACAACTCTTCTTTGATTTGATCGATGATATCAACATACTGCGTAAGATTGGTTGCTAGTGCATAACTAGTCTCGTTACCAAACTTATATGCAACAGGATTAAAATTCTTAAAGTAACTCATTAATAACCTGCCTCTATGTCTTTACGTGTTAATGCAGCGGTCTCTTGGAAACTCAAAGTCATGTCAATCTCCATAAAGTTACCGTCAGAATGCATTGCCATTTGAGATGCATTATACGTAGTAGATACATCACGCAAATAACAGGGTTTAATCTGAGCGAGACCTTTTATAGGTGCGCCGTCATATTCGAATTGTATGTTAAACTTGTTAGGAAACTTATAACCTAAAGATAACCCGCCTACGCTCTTAATTTCGTCGGGGTACAGTTCGGTACGAAGGAATTTAACAATCTGGTTAACTTGGTCTGCTTCTTTCGCAGATCGCGCAACAAACTTAAATGCAAATGCGAACTCACGAATGTTGGGTTGTTTGAAAAGCACACGTGTATTTGGGTTGAGGGTAACACCACCTGCAAGTTTCTGAACTGCGGCCGCTTCTGCACCGAATGAACCAAACTTAGATGCAAGTTGAACTCCCGCAAGTTTAGCAACGTCTGCTCCACCGCCTCCGGTAAGACCAGTTACAAAAGAACCCACACCCTTAACCATAGACTCGGCAAACCCAAGACCCGCTTCCATTGCACCGCCCACAGCACCCAAGTCAAAGTTCTCGTATGTCACGTTATCTCGAAATGCAAGACCCGCAGGAAGGTACAAGGAGATCTGTCTACCATCAACCTCAATAGTTTCGCCCACAGCAGATTGATTCTGCTGACCTCTATATTCTTTTATCTGCTCTTGTAGACCACGGATCTGTGCAGTTATGTTGTCAATCTCTGCTTGAAATTCTGCTTGAGTTTTATCACTACTGTCGATATCAGATCGTATCTCATCAAGTTGTCTCTTTAATGCGTCGATATCTGATTGATTTTTTGCGATTAACTCACTAAATGCGTCACCTGCCGCATCACCAGTCGATTCTGTTGAAACTAAAGAAAAAATAACCCGCGCTTTATAGTCAGTATCGTCTAGAGGGTAACGAAGTGTGTTGGTATCTTCTGGTGTTTCTGATGTTGCACCACCATTGTCACCACTGCCTGCTGCAGCGGCATTGCCACCGCCTGCAGCAGCAGCCTGCCCATAATCGTCTGCGTTGTCTAAAGTTAATAAGGTCATTACTCGTATCCATAAATAGGTTTATAGTTATCTAAATTCTATTTATATGAAAACGTACAAAGGATTATATAAAATAAAAAACCCCGACAAATATCGGGGTGACGCGCAGAATGTCGTCTATCGGTCTGGATGGGAGATGGCAGTCTGTAACCATCTTGACACTTCACCTTCAGTTGTTGAATGGTCAAGTGAAGAGGTTATTATACCATACTTATGCGAAACTGACAAGAGAATGCATCGATATTTTGTAGATTTTTATGTAAAATACCGTAATGGCAAGTCAGTGTTAATAGAAGTTAAACCACACAAAGAGACTATGCCACCCAAGGGTTCAGGGAAGGGGGTATCACGTAGACGAATGCTCACCGAAGGAATGACCTATATAAAGAACATATCAAAATGGAAGGCAGCAAAGGATTACTGTGCTGATCGTGGTTGGCACTTTGAGATATGGACAGAGAATGAACTACGTGCAATGAACCTTCTACCCAAACCACTAGGTAAGAAACCTTTCAAACCACTGAAGAAAATGAAACCCTATAGGAAACCAAAGAAGTGAAGAAAGTCTTTATTATTGGATTTAATCGAACCGCAACCAAAGCCCTACACAACTTATTTAAGAACTCTGGTTATTCCTCTGCCCACTACAGTCTAGCAGATCCTACGGGTGGGTCGATTATTATTGCAGATCAGATGGTAGAGAACCTTAGATCATATAAACCATTAATGCATCGCATGGATCATATACAAGTGTTTTCTGATATGTTCTGGCATCGAGAAGACACTTGGATTGACGGCAACAGGTATTACCATGAGTTACACTGTGACTATCCAAACGCATACTTCATCATGAATACACGCGACATGGATGGGTGGTTAAATAGTAAACGTAATCACAAGAATGGTGCATACCTTAAACGATGCATGGAATATCACAACCTCACCGAACCTGATATGTTGGATTGGTTCCGAGAAAATAGAGACCGTGTAGAAAGTGAGATGCGTACTTATTTTAAAAACAATGATAGATTCATTGAGTTTGATGTGAATAATGATCCTATATCTAAACTCGTCAATTTCCTCAAACCCAACTTCTTTTTGAAAGAAAGTGCATGGGTTCGTGTATAAATAGAGGAAGAGTATTTAAAGGGTAATTAGATGTCCGACATCTTTGACAGATTAGAACGACAAGCATTTCGTGCGGGGATCACTCCACGCACCGAAGAAAGTCGTAAGTGGTTTCAGAAGAAAGCGTCTAATCTGAGATCCATCAACCGTGAAGAGTTGATGAAAGAAGAACCAATCAAGTCTAGGTCTAAACAGATCGTGGGCGGTATGTACATGTTCTTCTATGACCCAAAGACTAAAGAACAACTACCTTACTTTGATGCGTTCCCTCTGGTAATTGTTGTTGGCCCTGCGCCTGGAGGGTTCTATGGTATTAATTTACATTACCTACCACCAACATTACGTCTACAATTTTTTTCAGCATTGATGGACATTCAGGGCGACAAGCGTTTAACAGATGATGCTAAGTTTGCATTGACATATCGCACATTAAAGAAATCAGCAAAGTTGAGATATTTCAAACCGTGCTTCAAGCATTATTTGAACTCTCAAGTACAGAGTCGTTTTGCCGAGGTACCTGCACCTGAATGGGAGATTGCTACATTCCTACCAACCGCACAGTTCCGTAAGGCGAACAACTATAAAGTTTATTACGACAGTAGGAATCAGATCTAATGGCAGCAGGATTTGGAATCGACGAACTAAAGGCACAGATTGGTCAGTCGGGTGGTCTCGCTCAGGCACATCAGTTTATGGTCAAACTACCTCAGTTACGAACATTTAAGGTTGACGCACAAGAATTAAGTCTACTATGTTCTGCTACTGTATTGCCTGGCCGACAGATTATGTCGTTGGATTATGCAATAGGTACAACCAACCGCAAGATTGCGAATGGGTTTGCAATCACAGACGTGACATTGACCTTCATTGTTGCTAACAACCATATTGTACGTCAGTACTTCGAAGCATGGCAAAACGAAGCACATGATCCGGTAACAAAAGAAATTGGTTACTACGATGACTATACATATGATGTGAGCATTTCTACTATGCAACGTGGATTGCGACAATCGTTGTTCAAAAAACAAATTGGTGGGTTGAACAAGATCCCCTCGTCAATACGCAATCGTTTACCTAGCATTGGCCCTCTTGATTTGAGTCAAGGTGAGGTAGACGCAGGTATACAATTCAAGATGAAGGAAACGTTTACCTGTAAACTATTAGAGTGTTATCCAACAACAATGAATGAACAAGCATTGGGTAATGCTCAAGAAGGTGTTATGGAATTTTCTGTGCAGTTGTCATACAGCAATTGGGAAAGTAAAGTTGGTAAGTTTACCAGCAACAATGAAGGACTAGGACAATCTTTAATTGGTGGAGTTCTAGGAAAAATACTTGGTTAATAATTGGAGAATATTATGGCGTTACCTCAGTTAAATTCAAGTCCTCAGTATACGACGAAGATACCGTCTACAGGACTAGAGATCTCATACCGCCCTTACCTTGTTAAGGAAGAAAAGGTATTGATGATCGCATTTGAAACTGGTGATCAAAAACAAGCACTACGAGCAATTGTTGATACGATGAATGCATGTATCACCGACGATATCGATATCACCAAATTGACTACATTTGATGTTGAGTATTTATTCACCCAAATTCGCTCAAAGTCCGTAGGTGAAGTGGCAACTGTTTTATTATCATGCTCTTCGTGTGAACACAAGAATGAAGTTGATGTTGACCTGTCCACTATCGAAGTGGTCAATGGAGACAAGTCGAACATCATTCAACTGACCGACGATATATCAGTGGAAATGCAATATCCATCATACAAGTCTATTATGAATCTAGACATGGAAAAGCAAAACACTGAACTTGGTTTTGAAATGCTCATTAACTGTGTTGGTGCAATTTGCACCGAGGAAGAGCGCATTGACACTCGCGATATCAAGCGACAAGATGTGCAAGACTTCATAGAGCAGATGACTACAGAACAGTTTAAACGAGTGTCTGATTTTATGTCAGATATGCCAGTGGTCAAGAAAGATATTACGTTCCCGTGTGTATCGTGTAATGAAACAAATAATCACACACTACAGGGAATTAACGATTTTTTATCATAAACCTCTCGCACGACAATTTGGTTAATCATTATAAGACCAATTTTTCGTTAATGCAACATCATCATTATAGTCTGACAGAACTTGATATGATGATGCCGTGGGAGAGGGAGATTTACGTTAGTATGTTAGTTGATTGGGTGAAGGAAGAGAATGATCGCATAAAACAAGAGCAGATGAAAAACGGATAATAAAAAAATGGCGGATCCAATAGTCAGTGTAATTAACAAATTACGCGATGATAATATAAGACAGCAAGAGCAGAGTAAAGCCGCAGACGATCAGCGTTTGGGTGAACTGCGTCTAATTTCTCAGGTGCTTTCTGAAAATCTTAAAATGACCAAACAAGGTCTCTTGGATGCTGAAGAGGGAAGACGAGAGAGTGCTAAAAAAGGTGGGGGTGGCACTGGCACTGGCACCCCAAGTGCTAAAAGTCCAGTTGAACCTGACGACTTTGATTTAAGTGGCACTCTTGCTATTTTAGGTGGTATCGGTGCATCAGTCGCAGGATTTGCTGTAGGTCTAGTTCAAGGATTCAATGGGATACTAAAGTTAGTCACAGGTAGATTCCTCGCACCTTTCCGTGCAATCGCAGAAGTATTCGAGAAACGTGGTACAAGTAAGTTCCTCAAAGCAGATTCGTATAAGGCACTAGGAAAAACCACAAAGTTCTTCAGAAATCTTGCTGATACTTTTGCTAGGTTAGAGAAATCAACTAAGAATATTCTGAAACCTGTGGGCAATCTGTTCAAAACCATACGATCATATGCGGGTATGATAGGTAACAGCATCAAAGGTATCAGTGGTGTTGGTATCGACAAGATCACAAAACCATTCAAAGACTTTGGTAAGTTCTTGGGTAGTATTCAGAAAGCAGTTGTTGGACTACCTTCTCCAAAAGAAGGTAGTGCAATTGCTGGTCTTATTGATAAAGTAACAAAACCATTCAAGAACCTCATGGCAGGTATCAAAGGTATCGCCGAGGGTTCATCTAGGATTGGTAAAACTCTGGGAAGTTTCTTTTCTGCATTCAAGGTAATCGGACGATTCGTTGCATTTCCTTTAACTATTATCATGGGCATTATCGATGGTTTCAAGGGACTATTAGCAGGTGCGGATCGTCAGTCTGGTATGGTTAACAAACTAATCGGCGGTGCTATTGGTGCAATCACTGGTGTTCTCAAGGGACTGGTTGCTGTTCCGCTTGACATGCTAAAGAGTGCAGTATCGTGGATTGCAGGTAAATTAGGTTTCACTGAGTTTGAGAAGTTACTCGACTCGTTCAGTTTTGCCGATGCATTCCAGAAGGTAGGTGATGCTATAGCAGATGGATTTATTAAGTTCTTTGATGGCCTTAGATATGTATTCTCTAATTTTGTAGACGGGTTGATGAAACCATTCGAGGGAGGATTCAGTTTTGGTGGACTAGCAGAGTTCATATTTACTCTACCTAACAAGATAATGTTTGGTTTGTTTGACTTGGTAAAAAACGGTGTTTCTGCACTATTGAGTATTTTTGGTGCAACAGACGCGGCCGGCGCAGTAGACGACTTTAGTTTTATTGACACATTTGAGGGTATGATAGATTGGGTTAAATCATTACCAAGCAAATTGATTGACGCAATGTTAGGGTTATTCGAGGGGTTTGATATAGCAGCATCATTAAACGGTTTAGGTGACTTTGCTACTCTAGCAACACAAAAGTTGAAATCTATGCTGATTTCTTTGCTACCCGAACCCGACAGTTTAGCGGCCGCAATCGTACCAGATGCTCTATATGAGTGGGCAAACCTAACTCCAGCAGAACCGCCCGCACCATCATCTGACCCCGCAGTAAGTGCTGCTGCAGAAGCACCCATAGCAAGTGCTCCTGCAGAACCTCCATCGACATATACTGGAAGTATGCGAGATGCCAAAACCGCCGCTATTATGGATGCTGAGTCCGCATCATTCTTTGCAGAGATTGATTCGGAGAAAGGTCGAAAGGAAATCGAAGACAAGGCTGCAGAAAGAAATAAACGCATGGAGCAGATGGAAGTACAGGCAAATGAAGCACTCCTCGCTAAAGAACAACGGTATAGGGATGCTATTGCTTCTGGAAAACTATCGGGTGATAGACTATTGCAGGCACAGGGTGCACTAGAAAAGATTGACACGATCAAAGCAGAAAGACCGTTGAGTACCCAACGTACTGCTAATGGTCAAGAGTTGCAAGATAAGTCTAGAGAGAATGCACAGGCCGCTGGTGGAGCAACGAATGTTGTAGTTAGTGCTCCCCAGAGTAATCAGACTAGTGTCAACAACTCCACTTCTGCGATTATGGACACTAATCTACCGACATCTAATAACCAAGAATACTCTTGGGCAGCGATATAAAAAAAGGGGGACTTGATGTCCCCCTAATCTTTTAGTCTTCTTGTGCCATCTGAGCAAAGTAAGATAAGGTATCTTCCTCATCATCCTCTGCACCAACCGCAGGAGAAGGAGCAGAGATAATCTCAGGTTGTGGAGCAGAACGTCCAACGTCTGATTCAGCAGTTTGAGACAATGCTTCATTCTTAGCAGTGACATTAGAACCTACCGCAGTACCTAGTACAAGACCAAGACGTGCTTCGAGTTCGTCATAAGACTTGAAGTTTGCAGGATCGATAAACTCATTCAGATCATGCATCTGATTGTAGGTTGCTTCTAGACGAGTTT
>Ga0209653_1001180_pt1 | contig 21395 bp, 30 predicted proteins | sample SaaInl6LU_22_DNA_FD_184644 | JGI IMG/M metagenome (GOLD analysis project Ga0209653, IMG submission 184644) | Marine microbial communities from expanding oxygen minimum zones in the Saanich Inlet - ESP_116LU_22_DNA (SPAdes) (version 2) | ecosystem: Environmental > Aquatic > Marine > Intertidal...
ACAATAAGATAGATGAGTTGTATCTGCATTACTTTAACAAACGTAATGAATAAACAAAACTATTGATTTTTAGTTATATAGTATGGATAACAATAATAAGAGGCAGAACGATGGGCGCAAGTATAACAAGCGCAAGGGTCGAGTCAAGATAATTAAGAACGAAGGTCAAGTATCAAAACCACAAGTGAACAGAGCAAAGAAAGATAGGGCAAAGCAATTATCACAGAAAGCCATTAAGAATATATTTGGTAGTGAAGATGCTATATGGGATGAGGTTGCTAAAGCGGCAAAGGATGGTAGTTATAAGCATTTAGAGATGCTTATGAACTACACATACGGTAAGAGTGGAGAGAACAGAGCAGAGGCAAAGCCACAACTAAAAGCACCAGTTATTCAATTCATCAATAATACTGGGGAGCAGCCAAAGCAGATTGATAATACCATTGATGTAGACCACGAAGAAGAATGAGCGGTACAAAGATAAATGTACACGAGAAGTACATACCATTATTTCAAGGACAAACAAGATATTACATTGTAACTGGAGGTAGAGGTAGCGGCAAGTCTTTTGCCGTTAACCTCTTTTTAAATTCCTTAACCTATGAAGATGGACATAAGGTTCTGTTTACCCGTTACACAATGACATCCGCACACACATCGATTATCCCAGAGTTTGTAGATAAGATAGACCTAATGGGTGCAAGTGATGACTTTAGGGTCACAAGAGACGAGATAATCAATATGCACACCAATTCCCTTATAATGTTCAAAGGGATAAAGACATCAAGTGGTAACCAAACTGCGGCACTTAAATCATTGGCTGGTGTAACTACATTTGTTGTCGATGAGGCAGAGGAACTTGTAGATGAAGAGATATTTGATAAGATAGATTTATCTGTCCGTTCTAACAAAGCCTTCAACAGAGTGGTGCTAATCCTTAACCCAACTACTAAAGAGCATTGGATATACAAAAGGTTCTTTGAATCAAGGGGTATAGAAGCTGGATGGAATGGTGTCCACACAGACACCACTTACATCCATACAACCTATAAAGATAATAAAGGAAACCTACCAGATAGTTTTCTGCATAGCATCTACGAGATGAAACTTAAAAGACCAGAGAAGTATGAACATCAGATATTAGGTGGATGGGTTAATCAGCAAGATGGGGCGGTCTATACAAATTGGAAGACGGGGAACTATATAGAACTCAATAAAACTTGCTTTGGTCAAGACTTTGGATTTTCTACGGATTTATCTACATTGGTAAAAGTCTCTGTGGATGATTTTAAGAAGGAAATATATGTTAAGGAGATATATGGTAAGGCTGGGATGAGTACGAGCGATATAGCGTCTAAAAACAAACAATACGCTGGTCTTGACCTAATCATCTGTGACAACCACGAACCAAGACTAATAAAAGAACTTAAAGACTCTGGGGTTAATATACAACCAGCGAAGCAAAAGCAAGGGTCGATACTATCTGGTATCGCCCTTGTGCAAGACTATGATATTATAGTTGATAGGCAGTCTCACGGGATAATTAGAGAACTGAATAACTACACTTGGAAAGAGAAAGGTACTACTCCGATTGATAAATACAATCACTACCTTGATGCACTCCGCTATGCCGTTATGTTTTTAGCAGACAATAAGAATAAAGGTACTTATGTTGTAAGGTGACTATCCGTAAATCCAATCAAAATTCTTTTCCTTTAACTTAATTAAGTCTTCTCTATACTTTTTTACTTCTTTAGCAAGGTTTAGTGCTTCAGTAAATTCTGGTTCATATCCATCTCCATCGCACTCCTCTGCCAATTCAATAGATTCGTTTAATCCTTCTGCTTGATATAGTAGGTCATCATACAGTGCATCAAAAGCATCTAAATCATCTTGATAGCATAAGTCTATCATTTCCCAGAATAAATCTAACGCCTCTCTACCTAATTTCATTGTTTCCATAATTACTTGTGTTTAATATGATGGGGTGTGTTTAATATGATGCCCCTCTCTCGTGTTTAATATGATACCCTATGTTTAATATGATACCCTCCCCTATGTTTAATATGAGGGGGTATGTTTAATATGAGGGGGGGTCTGGGTCTCGAAACCCAGCCCCAACCCTCTATTTAGACCCGTTCTAAATAACCAAATTTTAACATATTTTTTTAGGTTATGTAAAAAATAATTTGTAGGGGCTACAAAAGAGTGATTTTTTGAATATTTTAACAAAATAAATTTGCTCATTTCATTTTTTTTACTTGGCTAAAAATTAGCCTTTTTTAGAGACTTTAACCCTCTTTTGGATATAGTATACCTTTTTTGCGAGAAACTGCGAGAATCGCAAATTTGCCCTATTTTCACAAGTTTTAACATATTTTATTTGGATAATTAAAACCTATTTTGTACACGCGTACACGCGCATTTCTTTTATATGTTCAAAGGTCACCCTAACAAAAAAACCTATCAAATAAAAAAAGAGTGGTTTTTATTTGCGTGTTAATTATTTTCTTATATTTGCAAAGGAGGGGAAGTTAAAGGAAGCCCTCAAAAATGTAACTAATTAAAAATCAATAACTTATGAAAACTTTTAATGAATTAGTAGAGGCGGCACAAAATAAGGGGTTAAACTTTGAATTCTATTCAATGGCTTTTGACCGATGGGATAGCACATTTTTTAAAAATCGTAAAAAGACAAAATTTATGTTTGAGTATAAAGGGAATTATTTTTGGTTTGAGGGTTATTCTGAATTGGATTTTGAAATGGTTATGTTTCAAGAAAAATATTTCCCAGTAACTGGAAAGTCATACAGCACTTGGAAAAAGAAAAATGAAGCCCTAAAGATTTTAGGACTATATTAATAAACGTAAACAATTAGACGGGCCGCATGAGGCGGCCCTTTAACACTTAAAACAATAATTATGAAAAAATCAATTGTAAACAAAGTAAACCTAATCAATGAAATGATTTCAGACTTTAAGTCTTTAGACCTTGAAACTCCAGTAACCTACGATGGCGGGACTTTTCCTTATTATATAGACTTGAATTCTGTATCTATTAAAAATCAATTTGTATACATAGATGAAAATAAAAGCCAATATGGGTATGGGTTTGAAAAACGATATAATACGAATAGAGAATATGGTATCGGGTCAATGGAGGAGTTAAACCATCATTTAAACCTTATTAAAAGAGTATTGACAAAGTCACTTAAAAACAATAAATAAACACTAAACAAAATGAACAAAGAAACAAAGCAAATAATTAAAGACCTTGAAACCTATTCAAGGGTTATGCAAAACAATTATTTAAAGCATAAAATAAACGAACTGAAACAAACATTAAAAACAGAAACAAAATGAAAAATGTAACTTATAACGGCTGGACAAATTACGCAACTTGGCGCGTAATGTTAGAGATTTTTGACGGTCAAGATTTTGAGGATAATGACCCCGAAAACATAACACCAGAATTTTGTGAGGATATTGTTGATATACTTTTTTACGATACTCCAGAGGGATTTGTTGAGGATTACGCCAGAGCTTTCTTAAGTGACGTTAATTATTACGAAATAGCCGAACATATCAAAGATAATATAAAGGAGATTAACGAATATAAAAACAAATAAACAAGATGCAAACAAAACTAAAAATAACGCCGAAATTGTTAGTCTTATTAATGACCACTAAAAAACAATTCTTGCTATACAATACAGATATTGAAAGTAAAAAGATAGTTAACTATCGGTTAACTGATGATTACGAATTAACTGGTAACAATAGAAACTTTAGTAACTATAAGGTAATAACTTGTATTAAAAACGAATTAACCAATATAACTTTTTAAGATATGAAAACAGAAGCACAAAGCCAGTGGGCTAAAAAACACCAGTACAAAGAGGCACAATTCAATAAGTTAGTAAGGGATACAGATAAGCCATACCAATTTTGCCTTTATGATTACTATGGCAACAAGACAAACTATTTTAGTATTGATGCCATACAATTTGAAAAGATTGGCGATATATTAGCAGATATTCCACAATAAACAAACAGATAAAAACTATTAATAAAGCACTCTATTTTAGGGTGCTTTTTTTATGCAATTATTTTTGTAATGCTCTGTAAATATATATAAGTATGAATTGTGGGAATAACACCCCCTTTTAACCCCTTTTAAGCCACTTTCTCCACTCCTATATACTTAAGTGTCACTTACTTATAGATAGGCTCTTATATCGTCTCTAAATAGATATTTGACATATGCAAGTAATTAACGTATTTTTAATATTAGGGTGGTTGAGTTATTAGGTTTGGTGATTTCAACGTAAATTGAAGGAGGGGTGGGTTGAGTTATTCAATTTTATGTTTTCATTAATTTTGATTAGTTGTATGGTTAATGCCTCGAAGCCTCAAAGCGAGAGAGGCATTTAACAATTGTGATAAAGGGGTTATTTGTTTATAGTTGTGATTGTGTCTGCCTCTTTGGGAGGGCAGCCCCAACATTATTATATGTGTTATATATTATTATAGGTGTTATATGCACCCCCCTATTTGTTTTAGAATGTCTTTGCTAATAGACTTGTTAGCGTCTGTGGTACGGTTGGGTGAATAGTTACTGGGGTGCTACGAAAACAACAAAGGATGTAACTGCAATTCCAACGGATAGATTTATCTGAACCAACAAGTGTGTAAGTTACTCGAACTATCTTGAAGTTTATAGGGGTTTATCCCGTCTGTAGATTGAGGTCTATTTAACCCCCTACATTATAATACCAAAAAGTTACGATTTTGTTTTTATTATTCATATTAGTATTGATAGATATTTCTTATAGTGGTATAAGGGAAACTTATAGGAGAACAAAAACAGTTTAATTTGGTATTATAGTATAAATAAAGAAATATGGGTGAGTTTAAAATTTCATTGCCTCTGTCTATTAACGATATTAAGTTAAAGGACTATCAAGAGTATATGAAAGTTTATGATGCGAACAAGGATGTTGATGACGCTAATTTCCTTGAGTTAAAGTTACTGGAGATAATATGTAAGATTGAATTGTTGGAGGCGAATAAAATGCCTTTTGAAGCATTTAATTCAACTCTTGAGTATATGTCAGAAATATTCCAAGAGAAGACTCCATTGGTTAGGAGGTTTAAGTTAAGGGGGTCTGATGATGTGACTGCTGAATTTGGTTTCATACCAAACTTGTCAAAGATGTCATTAGGGGAGTATGTTGATTTAGACACTTACATTGGCGATATGCAGACAATGCACAAGGCTATGGCTATATTATTTAGACCAGTACATAAGTCTTGGGATGGTAAGGAGCATTATAGGATTGCAGAGTATGAAGGGACAGAGAAGTATGCGGAGGTAATGAAGGAGATGCCATTGGGGATTGCATTAGGGGCGATGGTTTTTTTTTATCGTTTAGGAATGAAATTGTCGAAGCATATGATGAGTTATTCTCTTCAACTTCTGGAGAAGGAGGAGTTATCGGAGGAGCAGAGTCAGCGTTTGCGGAGAGATATGGATGGTATCAAAGCCTCTATGCCCTTGCTGGAGGAAATGCACTCCGATTTGGGAAGGTTACCAATTTACAGATACACGAGGCGTTAACTTGGTTGCAGTTTGAGAAAGAGAAGAATAAATTAGAATCAGATAGGATTAAAAAAGCAAGTAGAAGATGAGACAAGTATATAATGTGTTAGATGCCATTAAGGGTCATTTTGATAATGACCCAAATGTCAATCACGTTTCCTTTGGTGACTTTAGGAATGTAGACATTGATAAGACTACAATATTCCCCGTATCCCACTTTTGGATGAATAAGGCATCTATGGAGGGCAGCACTATTCGTTTCACCATAGACCTTATGTGCTTGGATGTAGTTGACCAGACTAAAGAGTATGAAAACTCATTCTATGGGGCTGACAACTTACAAGATGTCTTAAACACACAATTACAAGTTGTTAATGGGCTGATAGAGTCTGTTAGGGGCAATAGAGGTGCATTGGCGGAGCAACAGTATGTTTTGGTTAATAATCCAGAGGCAGAGATGTTGTATGAGGAGTTTGAGAATAAGTTAGCTGGGTGGGGAATATCTTTTGTTATAGATGTCCCTAATGATATAAGTAGCTGCTAATGGACTTTAAGGGTGTAAGCGCAATATTAAATAAGTATGGGGAGCAGATAACTGACTCCATACAAGCCAAGCTGCGCCAAGATAAAACTTACGCATCTGGGAAGACCTACAACTCTGTTGACTACAAAGTAAAAAACAACAATGAACTTGAAATATATTATAGTGGCATTGTTAATGTTCTTGATGAGGGGTTGTCACCAAAACAATCCTATCCGTCAATAACATCCATAGTGAGGTGGATGGAGGCAAAGAACATCCAGCCAAGAAACTTAAAGACGGGTCGCTTTGTTAAAAAGACAAGGTCGTATATGCGGAGAACCGCTTTTGCCATTAGAAGTGCGATTGTTGAAAGGGGTACAATAAGGAGATTTGGTTATATAGGTACTGGAGTGATTGATTTTGCATTTAATGATAAGATTAAAGATAATATGATAAAAGAAGTTTCATCGGAAGTTTATGATGAAATAGATGAACAAATAACAAGAATATTTACTGGCTATGGCTTTACCATCGAATAAAATCTTTTTACGCTCTCCATATTGGATTAGCAAGACAAGAACGAACCTCAACTATATATTAGTTGACTTATATGTCTGGAATGGGGACTTAACTTTAGACATCCCTACTTCACCGAGCATACAACTCCGCTCAACTGCATTTGATGGCTATGCCTCTATTGATATTGCAGAATTTGCAAGGGACTTGGTAGAGGTCACATTTAATGGCACACAAGACAGTAATGCGGTGTGGGTTAAATATCAGATAACTTGGGTTGATAACGATGAGACTACGGGTACAGATACTGCCGTTGAGTTAACGGGGTTAGACGGGTTTAGTTACTTTGAAGATGGTATTAACTATCAGTATGCAAGTAATGTTCTTATGGGTCAAGACACAATTAGAACATCTCAAGACACAACTGTTAAAGTCCCAATATTACAAGATAAGTTAATCGGTTATGGATTGCAGACTTATTCTGCTGGGGTGTACACCCAATTCCATACGGTTACTGGGCTTACTCCTACGGAGGACACAGATAGTGTTATTCAGTATATCAGTTCTTCTTATGGTGGCACATATGCCGACAGAATACAATTTAACTTCTCTTCTGGCTCCCCAGAGTATGTTTACATACAGTACGAGGATTGTACAAGATATGGGGTTCAAGAGGTGTTCTTCGTCAATAGATATGGGGCAACTCAAGAGGTAAACACATTTGGTCGTTTTGATGTGTCTTTAAGCACAGAAGACGATAAGTACAAGAGAAATTTACTTGTCAATGGTAATTATGATGCTACAAGGCATCAGAATACCATATTGAATAAGAATGGCAAGATTATGATGACCTTAAATACTGGTTGGTATTTAGAAGAGGACAATGACATATTCATCGAAATGATGTTAAGTGAGCAGATATGGATTAGGGTAGATAGGTCTACTTTAGGGATTGGGTGGCTACCCAAGACATCATCATCATTTATTGTTCCAGTTAACTTGACTTCACAACAGATGCAAGTCAAAAACAAACTTAACGACAAAATGATTAATTATACATTTGAATTTGAGGCTGCTGCTGACCGAATTAATACCGTAAGATAGATGATTCAAGTATCACTTTACATAAACAGTGCCATCCTTAATAGTGATGACACAATCACAGACAACTGGATTAACGCTGATTTAGACCAAGATGTTAATATTGTCTTAAACGACTCTATTAAAGACGCTAAAGATGTGGGTAAAGTGATGACGGCTTACACAAACCAATTTAAACTACCAGCGTCAAAGAAGAATAACAGAATATTTAAGTATTTTCATAATCATAGTGTTTTAAACGGCTTCGATGCTCGTAGGAAGCACGAAGCCATTATTAAACTTAATGGATTTGATTACAAGAAGGGCTATATAAAGCTAAATAAGGTTGATTTAAAGGACAATTCCCCTTTAGCGTATAACATTCAGTTTTTTGGCGAATTAGCATCCCTAAAAGACATTTTGGGGAATGCGGATTTAAAAGACCTAACTTCTTTAGCTAAATACAACCACGAGTACAATATTGCTAATGTTAGAAGTGGATTTGAAGAAGGTTTGGCATTTAATTTTGCCACAGACCCCCCGACAATCACAGAAAGTGTTGATGGTGACATTAAGTATCCTTTAATATCACACACAAGATTATTTGAATACGACAACCAAAAGTTCCATAGGCTTCTATCTGTTGAAGAGGCTGGTCAGCCAGTTTCCGCTGACGATAGACTTAAGTATTCAGACCTTAAGCCAGCAATTAGAGTTGCAAGGGTATTTGATGCGATTGAGGAGACATTCCCACAAATACAATTCGATAAGACTTGGATAGAATCGGAAGAGGCTAAATTCGGCAGTCCTTTTGATGATTTGTTTATGTGGCTGCATAGAGACAAAGGCTATATTACATATGGTCAAGGAGACGAAAACAATGACTTTTGGGCAAACTTAAAAGATGGGACTGGAGAGTACGAGTATTCTGCCCCCGTAAGCGGTGACGAATTAAGACCCATACAGACAACATCATCTCCATTAAACATAGTATCGTACAAGGGTGACTTTACTGTTGAAACCATTGGTACTGGAAACTGCCAAGTCGTTGTAACACTTCTTAAAAATGGATTCCCATATGAAACACCATATATAGAGACTGGTAGCGGAACTATAACTGTCGAGTGGGAGATACCTATTTTAGTAAGCGGCACTTGGGAGATAATAACGCAAGTCTATGCGGATAATAGTATAGGGGCTATAACGCCAACATTAAATATCACAAGAAAAGCTGGAGGCACAGAAGAACTGACTGTTTATGGTGGATATACGACAAGTCTTGTGAAAAACATCCTCGTTCCGTTATTAATGCCTAAAAAGAAAATAATTGATTTCTTATCAGACTTGTTTAAAATGTTCAACCTTGTTGCATATGAGGACAGACAATTAGACGGGTCTTATAAAATATTCATCGAATCTTTAGATAGTTATTACAGAAACGGAATTTCATACGATATAACTCAATATATAGACATCTCTGATTCTAATGTAGAGAGGATTGCCCCGTATAGCTATGCGAAATTTGCCTTCCCAGAGCCAAAGACTTTTTTAGCTATTAATCAAAGACAGATTACTGGCGATGATTTTGGTGATGTATCTTTTAGGGTTAGTGATTTTGACGAAGGCACTAATAGTTCGACTTCCTTGCTATTTGATGGTGGGGAGTATAGTGTAGAGCCGAAGTTTGAGAAGATGATGTACGAGCGTTTAATAAATGGGTCAAGCAGTCAGCAGACAAACATACAATTAGGCTTATATGTTAACGACAACAAGGAGAATGTGCCAGAGCCAGTAGTTGGCGAGGCATTATTATTTTACACATTTAGTCAAAACACTTCTTCCGCTTCCGAATACATAGAGTGGAGTGATGGCAATAATAGTTTAAAATACAACAAGCCATCAAGTGTGAAGAAAGATAATTCACAAACGCTTCACTTTAATGAAGAGTTTGATGAATGGACTTTAGACACAAACCCTAATTCACTATTCAATAATTTCTATAAGAATTATATTGCTGGTATATATTCTCCTTATGCAAGGAGGATTACTGTCACTTGCTACCTACCGCCTTTAATATTCTCAAAGGTTAAGTTGAATGACACCATAATTATTGACAGAATACCGTTCTTAATAGAGAAAATCAAGACCAACTTCAAGAATGGCAAGACTTCTCTTGACTTGTTACGGGTTACAGACATCGAGACCAAATATATTGTGCCGTCTGAAGGGCAGTTGAAGTTTAACACAGATGAGGTATTATGGCAAGATAGGGAAGAAGATTGGGATGAAATAATTGATGCACCATTATGATAAAGAATATACTTAAAATGCTGAACACTAACGATTGGTTAGTTGGCGATGAAGACATAAACATTGCAAAGGGGAAGTATGAAGCCCCTACACAATGGAGCGAGATTAAACAACACATTAAACGCAATAAAAACTAATTATGGCTTTGACTAATGAACAAAAGACATTAAGGCTAAAAGTAGAACTTGAAATAGCCCAAACTAATGCAAATGCTCAAAAACTTAAAGAAAGTTTAGGTAAGTTAGACTCTGGCTCAAATAAATATAAGGCTACCCTTGCGAAATTAAATCTTGAGGTACAGAAAAATATTAATGCGAATCAGCGGCTAAACCAAATGATGTTTAAGGTCAAGCAGACCCAAGAGACTCTTGATGTTAGCACCAAAGAAATGATAAATGGGAAAGACGGCAAAGGCGGTCTTTCTGGTGTTTCTGCTGCAAGTGGTAGTGCGTCTGCCGCAACTTTAGAGCTCGGTAGGGTTATTTCTGATGCACCATATGGTATTCGTGGGGTGGCAAATAACGTGTCACAGTTAGCATCAAACCTTGTTTATGCTTCAACAACAATCGACGCTGCAACACAAAAAGCTATTGGCTTTAGTGGAGCGATGAAAGCAATGTGGGCATCTATAAAAGGGCCGCTTGGTATTTTGCTCGCTATTCAAGCGGCAGTTGCGGCATTAGATTACTTTTATGGTAGTACATCAAAAGCAAATGATGGGGCTTCTGAATTGGCTGATTCTGGAGTTACTGATATGACGGTAAAACTTGGCGTTCTTAAAAAAGCACTAAATGACACAAACCTTTCTTTAGATATTAAAAAAGAATTAGTTTCTGATGCTAATTCAGAAATAAAAGACTTAAACTTAACATTAGATGAAAATGAACAATTAACCACAGCCTCTTCTGATGCTCTTGATGCTTATGTAGATAATCTAATGAAGGCTGCCCAAGCAGATGCTCTTGTTGAACTAATGAAAGAGCAAGTAAAGGAGCAAATGAAGATAATGGCTTTAGGTGAAGATTCTTTAACTTGGTATGAATCACTTGGTGCGGTTGTGAGTAAGTTGGGTGGTGGTTTTGCTACGGCTCAATCCCAAGTGGCTCAAAACTTTAAATCTTCATTAGAAATATATAATAAATTCTATAAAACATTAACAGAAGGGGAAAACCCAATCATAACGGGTCTTTTGGGAAAAGGCGGCAAGGATGGCAATGGAAAGAACAAAATAAAAAGGGAATTTAGGCAATTATTCCTTGACTTGGAAAAGGATATATTATCATTCCAAAAAAGAACAGAGCAAATAGACGAAAGGGGAGAGATAAAAAGACTTGAATTAAAGCATAAATATGAGCAAAAGGATTTAGACTTAAAAAGGGATGCTTTCATTGAAAAGATGAATCAATCAAGAGCGCAGCAAGACGAATTGTTGGCTTTAGGCAAAATAAAATCTACTCAACACGGCAGAGCAATAGCAAAGATTGAGGAGTCTATTGCCGCTGCGAGTCTGGAACACGAAAGAGCGACTAATGAATTGTCTCTGGCTCAAATAGCTGAATATAATAATTTAAGGTATGATTTGATGATAGAGCAAAACTCAAGAGCAGCACAAGCTACTTTTGAGCGTGATGCTGCTGAAAACTCTTTAGAGCAAGAAAAGACCTTAAATTCTTTAGAAAGAATAGACTTAAAAAGACAAGCCGAAGAAGATAGCTGGGCTAATGAGCAAAGAATATTTCAAGAAAGAATAGATGCGGCAGTTCGAAATAATGAAGACATAAGCGTAATACAACAAGAGTCTGAAGCTGGTCTTGCTGAACATCAAGCAAATATGGTTGCTATTGATGAGTCTGCAATACAAGCAAGAATTAACGCACTTGGTCATTATGGGGATGCTGCAAAAGGGCTATCAACTCTTCTTGGAGAACAGACGGAAATAGGAAAGATGTTTGCGATTGCTGCTGCAACAATTGACACATATGCTGCTGCAAACAAAGTTCTTAATGACGAGACAATACCGAGTACGGCAGCAAGAGTTGCTGCTATGATTGCAGTAATATCTACTGGTATTGCTAATGTTAGAAATATATCAAAGACAGAAGTGCCAACAAAAGGCGCTGGTGGCGGTGTCTCTCAAGCTGCTGGGGCAACAACCTTCAACCCAAACTTTAACATAGTGGGGGCGAGTGGTAGAAACCAATTAGCGGAAACAGTAGCTGGTCAAGTCGGTGAACCAACAAGAGCGTATGTTGTTTATGACGATATAGCGACTGCTGGTGAGATAGAGGCAAATGCCATTCAAGCATCTGGAATATAAAACAAAAACCAATAAATCAAGTGTTATAATATAATTCTTTCCTTATGAGAAATTTAGATGATTTAGAAACAATAGAGTTATTCATCGATGATGAAGACAATAGTGGGATAGAGGCAATCTCTTTGGTTGAATTTCCAGCCATAGAAGAGAATTTTATTGCTCTGTCGGAGCATAAAATTGAATTAAAGACTATGGATGAGGAGAAACGCCTTGTTATTGGTCTTGCTCTTGTCCCAGATAAGAAGATTTACCGCAACAACGGTGGGTTTGAGTATAATATAACATTTAGTAAAGATACTGTCCGTAAAGCGTCTGAAAAGTACCTTAAATCACTTAAAATACATAATGCAACCATTGAACACGAAATGGAAGTCGATGGGGTGTTTTTAACGGAGTCTTGGATTGTAGAAGACAATGCTAAAGACAAGACTGCCTTATATGGCTTGAATGCGGTTGAAGGTTCTTGGGCGGTTGCTATGCGAGTTGAGAATGATGAGGTTTGGGAAGATGTTAAGGCTGGTCGCTATTTAGGTTTCTCTATTGAGGGCATATTCAATGAGAATAAAGGATGGGATGAGGCAGATTTATCTGCTATGAGCAAAATAAATCAATTATTAGACGAGTTAAAGTCCTATGAGGAGTTGGCTTCATATAGTGACTATCCAGAGGCTGCTAAAAATAACGCCAAGAGAGCGTTGAAATGGGCAGATGAAAATGGCTGGGGAAGTTGTGGAACTGATGTCGGTAAGCAAAGAGCAAATCAATTGGCTAAAGGAGAGGCAATCACAAGAGATACTATTGCTCGTATGGCAAGTTTCAAGCGTCATCAACAACACAAAGATGTTGCCTATTCAGAAGGATGTGGTGGACTTATGTGGGATGCTTGGGGCGGAAGTGCTGGCGTTGAATGGGCTATCCGCAAATTAGAACAGATAGACAATGAGTAGTAAAACCAACACTTCATACCGAGTACACGTTCAAAGTGAAACAGAATCTCGTTTACCAGAATTAAACACCGAGCAAGGTGCAATGATGGTTACAGATGAAGCCCTTTATATGGGCTTCAATGATGAGAAGGTTATTGTTTACCCTCCGCAGACAGACGCTATGGGTCTTGGGTGGGCGAGATATGATGGCACAGAGTTTACTTCATTAAACAAAAAGTCATTAGTTAACGGTGTTACAATCACCCTACCAAATAATGCTGGCAATGTAATTAACGAGCATATTCATTCTCCAAAGGCATTCTACAACGGTGTGACACAGAAGATACAAGCAGTTAATGATGCTGATGTATATGTAATGACTGTTGTGTTTAAATATTCCTCTGCCAACGCTAATCAGACCTATTTGGAGTTAAAGTTAGAGGCACTTAACGGGACTCCTTACGACAGATTATCAGCGGACATTGTTTTCCCTAAAGGGAATGATGCCTCACATAATTATCACGGGGTATTTCAATATTATTCAGATAGTGCATTTGTTACAAGCGGTTCTGAATTACAGATTACTGCAATAGGCGGTACTGCAAAGATTTGGGATGTAATATATTTTATTCAGAGAACACAAAATCATTCATCATAATGGCAAATAGAAAATATAAAGACCCTAAAGATGTCGGCTCTTATTCATCCCCAAAAGGAGGTAAGAGAGGGTGTCTGTGTAAGGATGGAAAGACCTACTCAAGCAAGTGTTGCAAGGGTGAGTTAATCAATCAAGGTATCGGAAAAATCTGAAAATAAGACAAAAGGATTTATAATTAGTATTAATATAAAATGTTTAATTTATTATGAGAACACCAAAACAACTTTTCAATGAAATCGTAAAGTTGGCTGAAGATGCTTTAAAAGCAGATTCTGTCAACGAAGTAGAAATCCAAGAAGAAGAAGTTGTTGTTTCTGAAGAACTTGCGGCTCAAGAAGAGATTGAGGATAAGCAAGAGGAACTTGCCGAAGAACCTATCTCTGAAGAAGCACCAATGGAAGCACCTTCTATGGACTATGTTTCAAGAGAGGAATTTGAGTCTGCTATGAAGGAGATGAAAGAGATGTACACTAAAGTGCTTGAAGTAATGTCGCCAGAGGACTCGGAAGATGTCCCAGTTGATTTACCGCAAGACGAGTCTATGAATGAAGAATTATCTTCACAAGAGAACACAGACACTTTGGTTCACACTCCAGATGCTCAATTAGAGGAGAAGCAACTTCATCTTTATGCTCAAGGGCGCAAAAGAACAACAGAAGATTATGTCTTCGCATCACTATTTAAAAAATAATACAAACAACAAAATCAATTAAAAATGGCTACAACCACAAACGTTACAACTACTTATGCTGGTGAATTTGCTTTACCGTATCTTCAAGCAGCGTTACTAAACCCAAGCACTATCCGTAATGGTGGTGTTACTGTTAAACCAAATGTAAAATTCAAGCAAGTATTGAAGAAAGTTGCTATGAGCGACCTAATCAAAGACGGTTCTTGTGATTTTACTCCAACTGGAACTGTTACCTTGACTGAAAACATCCTTCAACCAGATGAGTTTCAAGTAAACTTTACCTTGTGTAAGCAAGATTTTCGTGATGATTGGGAAGCAATCGCTATGGGTCTTTCTGCTCACGACAACCTTCCTCCAAACTTGGCTGATTTCATCATCGCTAAAACTGCTGCTGAAGTTGCTACTGCTAACGAAACTATCATCTGGCAAGGTGTAGGAACTGGGCCAAGTGCAGTTGATGGTGAGTATGATGGGTTCTTGGCTCGTTTCGCTGCTGATGCTTCTGTTCTTGACGAAACTGGTACTACTGTTACTGCTGCTAACGTAATCACTGAACTTGGAAAAGTTGTTGATAAAATCCCAGCCGCTATCTACGGAAAAGAAGACTTGTTCATCTACGTCCCACAAAATGTATATCGTGCTTACGTTCGTGCATTAGGAGGATTTGGTGCTTCTGGTCTTGGTGCTAATGGTTTCGAAGGGCGTGGAAACAACCAAATTCTTGGGGACTTGGCTTTTGACGGAGTTAAATTGTTCTTGGCTGAAGGTCTTCCTTCTAACGAGATGGTTGCTGCTCAAGCCTCTAACTTGTTCTTCGGTACATCTTTGATGTCTGATTGGAATGAGGTCAAGGTTCTTGATATGGCTGATTTAGACGGTTCGCAAAATGTACGTTTCGTAATGCGTTACACTGCTAACGTAAACTACGCTTACGGTTCTGAAATCGTATACTACTCTTAATAAGATTTGATAACGGGGGTGTTTAATAGCACCCCCTTAATCAAAAAAAACTGAATTAATAATAATATAAAACCCAAACATAATTATGGCTTGTGAAAATTTATCATTAGGGAGATTGAAGCCTTGTAAGGATACGGTTGGGGGTATTAAGAACATCTACTTCGTTGACTACGGAGATATTCCTTCATCGGGATTCGTATACAATGCAACAGACACAGATGTAATTGACACCCTTGCTGGAACTTTCAGTGCGTACAAGTATGAAGTACATTTCTCTTCATCTTTCACGCAAAACATTCAATCCTCTATGGAAAACGGGACTACTGCTTTCGAGCAAGTCCTTGAAGTTACATTACCAAAACTAACAAAAGAAGACCACAAAGAACTTAAATTGATTTCTTTCGGTCATCCTCACGTTATCGTAGAAGACCAAAATGGCAACTTCTTCGTATCTGGGCTTTTGAATGGTATGTCAGTTACTGGCGGAACAATCGTTACTGGACTTAATATGGGAGATTTAAGCGGATATACTCTTACCTTGACTGGTATGGAGAAAGTACCAGCAAACTTCCTTGACACCAATATCGTTGACGCTGGTGGAACAATCGTTTCTGGAACGTAATTCATAGTTTCTTTATTTATGATGAGGGGGGTGATTAGTCACCCCCTTTGTTGTTTTATATAAAAAAAACAAAAATATACTTTTTTGGTATTATAGTATGAAAAGAGTAAATCCTTCTTTATCTACTAACACACTTTACGTTATAACAAGGGATTATAGCGTTCTGACACCAGTTAGTGTGACTATTAGACAAGATGGTACTTACGCATCAGAGACAATAAGCGTTACTCCTTCTTACACACAGAATTATTGCCAATTAGATTGTGATTTTACAATATTGGAAGAGGATAGTGTGTATTTTATGGATGTAAAGAATGGCTCTGAATTGCTATATAGAGACAAGTTATATGCTTCATCATCTACTGACTACGTTCATAGTTTAAACACTAATGAATTTGCTATTAGCACAGAGGGTGAGAATGAAGAGTATATTATATTAGAATAATATGGACAAGAATAGAAATATAAGAGTAGTTAATCTTGCCGATTATGAGAGACCTAACATTTATGAGGTTAATCATAAGGAATGGGTTATGTATGGTGACGGGAATGACTATTTCGATGTCATTATCGAGAGGTATTTAGGGTCACCAACCAATGCTCGATGTGTTAACGGGATTAGCGATATGATTTTCGGGCGAGGTCTTGAAGCCGTAGACCGAAATATCAATAGAGATTCTTATATTGAAATGAAGCGTCTTATAGACGAGAGAGAATTAAGAAAGATTGTAGGGGATAGAAAGTTATTGGGTCAAGGGGCTATTAAAGTTGTCTATAACAAGACCAAAACAAAGGTTATTGCTATTAAGCATCACCCTATGGAGACTCTTCGGGCTGAAAAGACTTCTGACGGTTGCATTAAGGCTTATTACTATCACCCCAAGTGGGCTGAAATCAAGCCAAGTGAGAAGCCAAAGCGCATCCCTACATTTGGCAACGGTAGCAAGAGTGATACAGTTGAATTATACATTGTAAGACCATATATTAGTGGTTTTTACTACTATTCACCTTGTGATTACCAATCTTCATTACAATATAGTCAATTAGAGGAAGAGGTATCAAATTATCACCTCTCAAATATAGAAAATGGTCTTCAGCCTTCACTTTTAATCAACTTTAACAATGGGCAGCCTTCAGAGGAGGTTCAAGAGATGTTAGAGAGAAAGATTATGGAGAAGTTTAGCGGTTCTTCTAATGCTGGTAAGTTTATATTGGCATTTAACGAGGATAAAGATGCCGCAGCGACTGTTGATGCGGTGCATTTACCAGATGCACACGCACAATATCAGTTTTTAGCTGATGAGAGTCGTGAAAAGATTATGTTAGGTCACGGGATTGTTTCCCCTATCCTTTTAGGGATTAAAGATAATACTGGTTTTGGTAATAATGCCGAAGAATTGCGTACTGCGTCTATTCTGATGGATAATATCGTTATCAGACCATTCCAACAGAACATTATTAATGCTTTAGATGACATTTTAGCGTTCAATAACATCTTTTTATCACTTTACTTTGTTACTCTTCAGCCAATCGAGTTTGTTGAGTTAGATAATATCTCTACAAGTGTTGTAAAAGAGCAAGAAACGGGTGAAAAGTTGTCTTCAGACAAGAATGACCTAACAGACGAGCAGTTTGATGACCTATTTAGCCAATTAGAGGCGTTAGGAGAGAAGATTGATGACTCTTGGGAGTTAGTACACAGTTGTGATGCTGAAACGGGCGTAGAACTCGCTGATGCGAATCCAGATGCCTCGTCTATTGAAGACAAAGGCATCTATAAGGTGAGATATGCTTATGTACCCGTTAGACAGTCGAATGGAAGCCGACAATTCTGCAAAAGAATGGAAGGCTTAACATCAAGTGACATAGTTTTCCGCAAGGAGGACATCAATCAAATGTCTTTTAGGGGTGTAAACAAGAAATTTGGTCATAACCAACAGAACTATTCACTTTTAAAGTACAAGGGCGGTAAAAACTGTCATCATTTCTGGGAATTGAGAGTTTACAAGAAGATTGGTAGTGGTGAGATTAATATTGACGAGGCGGTAGAGAATGGTTTGATTTTACCAAACAATCCAGAGGAAATGGGTGTTAGACCAATCGATATGCCAGAAGGTGGGGCTTTTTTGAAGCGGATGTTTAACAAAATACTTGGGAAATAATGACTGCGTTATTTATATCACCTAAATATGTAAAAAGGAAGTCCATTATTGATGGGGAGTTGGATTCTGACAAGTTGATTCAGTTTATTGAGACGGCTCAAGATATTCACATCCAAAACTATTTAGGGACTAACTTATACAAGAAATTACAGACATTAATCATCAATAACACAATTAATGATGCTATTAATGCTGATTACAAGTTATTATTAGAGGATTACATTAAACCAATGTTGGCTTGGTACACTCAAGCAGAGTATATTCCTTTTGCAGCTTACACAATAAGCAATGGGGGTGTTTACAGACATCGTTCTGATAATAGTGATGCAGTTGACTATGGTGAGATTGCTGGGTTAACAACAAGAGCAAGTGACAAGGCTACTTTTTATACTAATAGGTTTTTGGATTATATGAATTTCAATTCTGAATTATATCCAGAGTACATTACTTCTTCGGAGGCTATGTATCCAGACAGAGACGCTAACAATATTGGTTGGGTGCTTTGATGAAGGAAATCAACAAGTATAAGTTAAAAGATAATTATGTTAGTTCGTTAGACCGTTTTATAAGACGGCTAACGAACGAAGAAAAAAAGATAATAGATAATGGGGACAACTCTAACGGGAACAAGAATTAAGGACACTTACGACGGGTTGATTAAGATTGATGATAATCAACCCCTTAATGCAAGTGCGGTTAAGCGGCTCAATGATGGGTTAGGCAACCCTTCCCCTATTTATTTATCACAAGATGCAGTTGAGATTGACAATGGTTCTTTGAAAGTTGGTGGTGAATTACTTGATGGAGATGGAGATGTCGGGACAAGTGGGCAAATATTGTCTTCTACTGGCAGCGGAGTCAATTGGGTTAGCGGTGGTGGACTTACGGTTATTGAGAGTGTTACACATCACAATTTCACAGTAGGAACGGGTGTAGATGTTTATGTACCTATCAATACTACTGTTGAGACAACTTCTCGTAGTGTTGAGAATTACATCATTCCTATCTATAATGGACAGATTGCAAGGATTTTGATTATGACGAGTTCTTCTGCAACGGGGAACAGATTGTATATGTACAATGGGACATCTTTAATAGGTACTGTTGGGACATTTAGCACAACGGCTAATACTGCAACCTCATTGTCTTTAGATGTCTCTGCTTTCAGTCTTGGTGACAGAATTAACTTTAGATATAGTTGTGACACAACGGCTAATGATGTTCAATTATCTATATTATGGGAATATACAAGACCAGTTTAAATATAATTAAAATGATGAACTTAACCGACTTGAAAATATACGCACTTAACACAACGGTATTGGCTATAAACTTTACCAACATAGAATTAGGGTTAAAGATTATTTTAACGATTGTCGCTATTGGGTATACCGCTCATAAATGGTGGTTAATGATAAAAAACAAATAAATGGCAGATATATATCACAGAACTTGGTGGGGCAACGCTACTAATTTAATTTATTGGGGTGATGTTTACTATGCTCCTTATACAACAAACAAGTTATATGTAAGGGTAGACTACTATGAGAATAGTGGGGAGACTGAAAAATTGTTGAATGATTTAATTTGCTAATATGAGTTTATTAAAGAAAGCGAATATTATAACGACCCCTACTGCTTATTCAGATGGTAAACTACATAGTGTAAAGCCAGAGATTGCTTTAGGGCCAGAACTTGTAACAAATGGTGATTTTGCAACGGATAGTGATTGGGATGAAACAGGAACTTGGAGTATAGAAAATAATTATGCAACTGCTAGTGGAAATGGTACATCTCAATATATACAACAAGACTTTACTATTACAAATGGAAAAGCATATTTATTTACTTATGAAATAAAAGAAAATACTTTAAATGGTGCTGGCTCGTCTTTAAGTGGTTCAGGTGGTTTTGTTCAAATATTTTTAAGTAATGTAATAGGAACTCATCAAGTATATATAACTGCTGATGATTCAGGTGCTGCTTATGCTTTAAAAATAGGTGTATCAGCAACTGCAACAACAGGAACAATAAAAATAGACAACGTATCAATAAAAGAGGACATCTCCGCTGATTTCGATTTCACAAGAAATTCCTCAGCGACAAGAGTAAACGAATTAGGGTACATTGAAGATGTTCAGATAATCGGGGGAGAGTTAGTATCTAATGGTGATTTTGAGGAAGTAGGAAGTGAGAAGGTTACTAATGGTGATTTTGCTACTGATAGTTATTGGTCGTTTATAGGGACTGCAAATATTAGCGGAGGTACTGCAAATTTCCCAGATACAACTAATAGTTATATTATTCAATCAAGTGTCGTTCCTTTATCAGTAAAACAATATCGCTTACAATATGAAGTAACTGATACAAATGGTGGCGGTTTGAAATTATCTGGCGGAAGTAGTGCTTTTGGCATTGTTAATTTACCTAGCACTTTAGGTGTGCATACTGTGTATTTAACATCTAACGGCACAAGAAGTAATTTACAATTTAACAATATTGCTGCTTTCGCTGGCTCAATAGACAACGTATCGGTTAAAGAAGTCGGTCAGAATTGGAGTTTTATTGGAGAGGCAGAATTTATTGAAAGTGCTGCAAGGATTTATTCAAGTTCTGGTAGTGTTTCTGGCATTAACCAAAGTAGTGTTCTTACAATATCAAATAAGTATAGAATACAATACGAAATTGTTTCAAATACCAATGGAAGTCTTAAAATACAAGGTGTTCAAATACCTTCAAGTGTTGGCACACATAGTTACGATTTTATCGCATCTTCAGCGGGTTTAGAAATATTAAGAGATAGCGGTGTAACAGACATCACAATAGACAACGTATCAGTCAAAAAAATAACAGACGATACAAACCTACCAAGAATAAACTATGAAGGGGGTAAAGGGCATTTATTGCTTGAGGGGCAGTCAACGAATCTTGTGCCTTATTCAGAAGATTTTAGTCAATGGACTGCTGGCGGTGATACAACTATTGAAAGCGGTTATTTAGCACCAGACGGTACTAACAATGCCTACAA
>Ga0209653_1001186_pt1 | contig 21311 bp, 21 predicted proteins | sample SaaInl6LU_22_DNA_FD_184644 | JGI IMG/M metagenome (GOLD analysis project Ga0209653, IMG submission 184644) | Marine microbial communities from expanding oxygen minimum zones in the Saanich Inlet - ESP_116LU_22_DNA (SPAdes) (version 2) | ecosystem: Environmental > Aquatic > Marine > Intertidal...
TGAATACGTTGGGTCTGACGACTTTACTGCTGTATTGCAAGCAGGTACGAATTCAGTAACATATTTTTCTAACCAATATTACTTTACTGAGCCAAAGGGTGAAAGTCCAAAAATCACAGTTAATGGAGGCTACTTAAAAGGTGGCGCAAGTTTTCAAATTAACAAGCAAAGCAATGTGTTTGCCAACGCAGGATTTATTAAAAGACCACCCGTATTTGACGGTGTGTTTATTAATGCTGACTACGACTATGAGCAAGCTGAAATCATTGAAAATGAAACAATCACTTCGTTTGAGCTAGGATACAATTTCTTTGGCAAGAAAGTTAAAGCCAAAATAAATGCCTACTCTACAACATGGGGAGATCGTTCATTTATTGACTACTCTGGGAATGATCCGAATCGTATTCGTACGGTCTTTAGTGGTGTTGAACAAAATCACTCTGGTATTGAGGCAGAAGCAACATGGTTTGTGTCAGCAGATCTTAGAGTTAACGCATCTCTTTCCGCTGGTGATTGGAAGTACACTAAAGACTTCGAAGGAGTTTCAACAAATGCTGAAACAGGAGCAAGTCTAGGTAGTACAGGAACACTTTATATGGATGATGTCAAAATTGGTGATGCCGCTCAATTCACAACGTATTTAGGCGCTACTTACTTCGTAAGTGATGCGTTCTCTTTCGACATAGATTGGTTGTCATTTGATGGTCTATATGGAGATTTTGACGTTACGGATAGTGTTTTCTCAAGCGCTGACAACGATGGAGCAATTAAGTTGCCTGCTTACAACATTGTTGACCTTGGTTTAACATACAATACAGAACTATTTGGAAACAGATTCCAAATCAGAGCTAACATCAATAACTTATTTGATGAAGAGTACATCTCTCAAGCCAACACCAATATTCACGCAGCAGCAGGTGATCGCACCTGGAACGGCGTTAATGTTGCTAACGAAGTATACTTCGGGTACGGAACTACATACAATGTTCGTTTGAAATACTCTTTCTAGTAAGTAGAAAGTTTTTTTATATCAAAACCCTCAGCAATGCTGAGGGTTTTTTTTATTCAATGTCTTTTAGTCGAAGCTGAACGCTTATATTTCCTTGCCATACGTTTTCTTCTACAGCGTAAGCAATGCGGAGGGGCGTTCCTTTTTTGAGCAATTCCATTTTTTCACCAAGCCCAAAGCCTATCGCATCTATGGGTGAACTGGATTCTTGAACGAATCGTGCTTTAAGATGGCTTTTGTCTTGTCCAACCAATTTCGCATATCCGCTATCCACAACCCCTTCTGTATAAAATACAGGACTTCTGTTTTCAGGGCCAAAGGGCTCCATTTGCTTTAGGATGCGCAATAGCTTTGGCGTGATGGAAGCAAAGGGTAGCGCAACGTCAATATCAAGGGATTGTTCCTTTTGTGCCGCTGTTATCGTTCGATTTACTTGCGCCTCAAAAGCCGCTTTAAAGGCCTCGTAGTTTTCTTCCCTTATGGTGACCCCAGCTGCGTATTTATGCCCACCAAATTGAATGATATGCGCACGGCAGGCATCGATTGCCTTATACACATCAAAGCCACGAACCGAACGTGCAGACGCGGCTAAAACTCCTTCACCAGACTTGGTAAACACCAAGGTTGGCCGATAATAGGCCTCAATAAGCCTTGAAGCAACGATGCCAATTACGCCCTTATGCCAATGCGGTGCATAGACGACGTTGGCCGCGCTGTTTTCTTCTTCATTTGCTACTATTTGCGCCAAGGCCTCTTTGGTAATATCTTGTTCCACTTCACGACGTGAGGTGTTGTATGTTTCGACTTCTTGTGCTCGTTTTTTGGCTTCTTCATCCGATGCGGAAAGCAGCAATTCAACAGCGTCAAGTCCGTGCTTCATGCGTCCAGCAGCATTGATTCTAGGCGCCATACCAAAAACTACATCTGAAATAATTTGCCCTGTTGGCTTATCGCGCATAAGTGCTTTTAGGCCGGGTCTTGGATGGGTGTTGAGTTGTTGAAGCCCCAAAAATGCAAGGGCCCTGTTTTCGCCAACCATGGGAACGATATCTGCTGCAATGGCAACCGCAACAAAATCCAAATAGGCAATAACCTCATTTACTTCCTTCCCTTGTTGCTGTAACAATCCTTGCATGAGTTTAAAGCCCACACCACAACCGCAAAGCTCTTTAAACGGATAGGCGCAATCGCTTCGTTTTGGATCCAAAACAGCCAAGGCATCTGGGAGCGCATCGCCAGGTGTATGGTGGTCGCAAATAATAAGCTCAATGCCCAATGTCTTTGCATATGCCACTTGCTCGATGGCTTTTACGCCACAATCCAAGGCGATCATAAATTTTATATTGGCTGCTTTTGCCGTGTCTATTCCTTTTTTGGATAGTCCATAGCCTTCGGCATAGCGGTCTGGAATATAGGGCGTGACATCAAGGCCTTGGCTACGCAAAAAATGCGTCAGTAAGCTCACCGAGGTGGTTCCATCTACGTCATAGTCGCCATAAACCATGACGGCCTCTTTTTGGTCAATAGCCTGTTGCAGTCTTGCCACAGCCTTGTCCATGTCTTTCATCAAAAAGGGATCGTGGAGCTGTCCTATATGTGGTCTAAAAAAAGCTCTTGCCTCTTCAAATGTGGTGATACCTCGTTGTGCAAGCAGTTGTGCAACAACAGCATCAACACCCAAGCACTCGATTAGATGTGCTATGGTTTCTTGAGGGGGCATATCCTTTATATTCCAATGCATTACGATAATCCTTCTACCACGATCACAAACTCACCCTTGGGCGGGGTCTGTGTAAAATGGTATATGAGTGTTTTTAATGAGCCGCGAACGGTTTCTTCAAACTTTTTCGTTAGCTCTCTTGAGGCTGTCGCCCCACGATCTTCTCCTAATTGCTCGGCAAGTTGGCCAAGGGTTTTTAGGATTCGGTGCGGGGATTCATACAGCACTATAGTGCGTGTTTCTTCATCCAAAGCCGATAGGCGCTTTTGACGCCCTTTTTTTGGGGGTAAAAATCCTTCAAATACAAAGCGATCACTGGGAAGTCCGCTTAGTGTTAATGCAGGGATTAGTGCCGTAGCTCCGGGCAGTGCCTCAACGTGAATATCAGCAGCCAGACACGCGCGAACCAATAAAAACCCTGGATCCGAAACGCCTGGACTACCGGCATCAGAAACCAAGGCAATACACCCACCAGCGGTTAATTCTGATACGATTCTGGGCACGGATTTGTGTTCGTTATGCATGTGAAAAGACCGCATTGGCGTGTCTATGTCGTAGTGCTTAAGTAGCTTGGCAGTGGTCCGCGTATCTTCAGCTAAAATAAGGTTTGCAGCTCCCAATACTTCTAATGCGCGTAGCGTAATATCGCCCAAGTTTCCAATGGGTGTGGGAACCAACCAGAGGCCTTCCCTTTCGTGCTGTGTTGTGTTTTTTTCCAAACCTTGTTTTTTATAAAGGAGTGCTACGCTTCGTAAAGTTGCGAAATATGCGCGATAAACGCAGCAACATCACTTTCTTTATTGTTCCAATCGTAATCGGGGCGTACTTGTTGTTCAATAAAGGATATTGCTTCTGCTTTGTTTTCTTTTGAATTTAACATGGACATAATGCGCTGGAAATCGACATTGCTCCCTTCAAAAAGCCTTTCGGAAAAATCTATTCGCACTGTTTCAAAAGCAATTTCAGGAACAGGCTGCTGCAAAACATCTTCAAGCGCAGGCGTCGTTTCTGCTACTTCAGCTTGCGCTTGTTGGGTTTCTGATTTTTGTTCAGTAATAGCCATGATAGCCGCTGCTTTGTCGTGGATATCTGATAGCGACATGCGATTTCGTTTACGCAAGATTTCATGCGCAAGGCTCATTAAGGCCTTTTCGGCAGTACTTTTTAAAACTTTTTCTTCTTCCATAATTTTGGCTGCCTAAATTTAATACTTTTGAATGGTACTTACGCACTAAAGCGTTTGAAAACAGTTGGATAATATGTTTCTCGAAAACACAGGGCACAAAAACGAATCGTATGGCTGGATTGAGGTCATCACGGGCTCTATGTTTTCTGGTAAAACCGAGGAACTTATCCGCCGATTAAAACGCGCAACGTTTGCCAACTTAAACGTAGCGATTTTTAAACCTGAGGTTGATAATCGCTACGGAACCGATAAGGTTGTTTCTCATGATGCAAACGAAATTATTTCCACAGCCGTACCTGCTGCAGCCAATATTAGCCTATTGGCAGATAACTGCGACGTGGTGGGAATAGACGAAGCCCAGTTTTTTGACGATGAGATTGTCCGGGTTTGTAACGATTTAGCCAATCGCGGGATTCGGGTAATTGTTGCAGGGCTAGACATGGATTTTAAAGGGAACCCTTTTGGTCCCATTCCAAATTTGATGGCTACCGCCGAATACGTAACCAAAGTGCATGCGATATGCACTAGAACGGGTCAATTGGCCCATCACAGTTTTCGCAAAGGAGAAAACGACAGTCTTGTGATGCTGGGCGAAACCGAAGAATACGAACCTTTGAGTAGGGCTGCATTTCACAAACTTATGGTTCGTGAAAAAGTACGTAAAATGAATGTCACTTCCGAAACGGTGACACCAAAAAAAAGCAAAAACGCCTAAGGCAATATGAGCGAAACCGTTCTTGAAATCCACCTGCCCAACTTAAGGCACAATTATACTTTCTTACGAAATCAATTGTCAGCTAATACCAAACTGCTCGCTGTCGTGAAGGCTTTTGGTTATGGTAGTGATGCCGTTGAGATTGCAAAATGTTTGGTCGCTCAAGGGGTTGATTATTTAGGTGTTGCCTATGTGCATGAAGGCGTAGCCCTTCGCAAAGCAGGCATAACCACGCCTATTTTGGTGCTCCATCCACAGCTGCCAAACCTCGACGCACTGATTGAATACAAGCTTGAACCAAGCGTTTATGGACAACGTATTTTGGATGCGCTCTTATCAAAAATTAAGGAATCAAATGTCAGCCACTACCCCGTACATTTAAAATTTAACACCGGGCTTAATCGTTTGGGGTTTGACCCAAAAGACGCCACGGCCCTGTTAGCACTTTTTAAAGACAACGCCCTATGGTTGTTGCTTCAAGGGGTATATTCTCACTTGGCTGCTTCTGACGATGAAGGCGAAAATGCATTCACCAAAAAACAACTAAAAACCTTTTCAGAAATTGTGGCTGTTTTTAGCTCTGTGCATCCCAAAACAAGCTTTCATCTGTTGAATACCTCGGGGGTCTTGCGTTTTCCGGAGGCACAATACAATATGGTACGCACGGGCATTAGCCTCTATGGCTATGGGAATCAACCAAGTGTTGACGCTCAGCTCAAACCGGTACTTAGGTTGCGGACGGTGATTTCTCAAATCCATACACTTGAAGAAGGCGATACCTTAGGCTACAACCGTGCTTTTGTAGCAAAGGCCAAAACCAAAACAGCAACACTGCCGTTGGGTCATGCTGATGGAATTGGCAGAATCTACGGAAACGGTAAGGGCTATGTGATGATTAATGGACAACAAGCAAGCATCCTTGGAAACGTGTGCATGGACATGATTATGGTAGATGTTACGAATATCGATTGTCAGGCGGGCGATACCGTTATCGTTATTGGACCTGATGCCAGCGCAGAAGACTTAGCCAATGCGGCAGGGACCATTTCTTATGAATTGATTACGGGGCTTTCACAAAGGATACAGCGGAAGGTTATTTCCTAAAAGTTACAAAACAAACAAACTGTTATTTTTTTGATAAACAGCGATATGCTTCTTTTTTTAAAGCAGATATGCCGTACATTCGCAGCAAAAATAAACACATGCGTGTAGCAGTAGTAGGCGCCACCGGTATGGTTGGCCATGTAATGTTAGAAGTATTGGCAGAACGCCAATTTCCCATCACGGAATTGATACCTGTAGCTTCGGCTCGTTCGGCGGGCAAGCAGTTGACCTATAACGGTAAGGACTATACGGTTGTTACCCTAGCGGATGCCGTTGCCTTAAAGCCAGACGTTGCCTTGTTTTCTGCAGGCGGCGACACTTCGCTTGCTTGGGCACCAAAGTTTGCTGCCATTGGTTGTACGGTAATTGATAATTCTTCGGCCTGGCGTATGCATCCCGATCACAAACTCATCGTTCCAGAAATCAACGCGAACGAACTGACGGCTGAAGATAAAATTATTGCAAACCCAAACTGCTCTACCATTCAGATGGTGATGGCACTAGCGCCCATTCACCGTGCATTCGGGATTGAAAGAGTAGTTGTTTCTACCTATCAATCCATTACGGGAACAGGTGTTAAGGCAGTGCAACAATTGGAAAACGAATACGAAGGCAAAGAAGGCGAAATGGCCTACCCACATGCCATTCACCGCAACGCCATTCCACATTGTGATGTTTTCTTGGACAACAATTACACCAAGGAGGAAATGAAATTGGTAAACGAAACGCATAAAATTTTAGACCCCAACATTCGGGTAACGGCTACGGCAGTGCGCATTCCTGTTGTGGGCGGACATAGCGAATCGGTAAACCTAAGCTTAAGCAAGCCTGCCGAACTAGACGAGGTTCGTCAAGTACTTGCTGCAATGCCCGGCGTTGTGGTACAGGACGACATCCACAACAATGACTACCCCATGCCACTTCAGGCACACGGGAAAGATGAAGTTTTTGTGGGCCGTTTACGAAAAGATACCTCACAAGAAAATGGTTTAAACTTGTGGATAGTTGCAGACAACTTGCGTAAAGGTGCTGCTACCAATACAGTTCAAATCGCGGAATATTTAGCAGCTAATAACTTAATTTAATTTTTTCTACATTTAGGAAAAATTAAAAAATATGCGCCCTTATTTATTCCTAATTTTCGCAGCGCTAGTTTCTTCTTGCGCCAAAAAATCACCCATTATGTATCCCGAAACCAAAAAACAAATTGTTATTGATAGCTTTTTTGGACAAGCTGTAGAAGACCCTTACCGCTGGCTAGAAGATGACCGCTCAGCAGAAACAGAAGATTGGGTAACACGCCAAAATGCGGTTACGTTTGACTACTTAGACCAGATCGATTATAGGTCTGAGTTGGAAGAATCCTTGACAAAGCTTTGGAACTACGAAAAACGCTCAACGCCTTTTGTTGAGGGTGACTATACCTATTTCTATAAAAACGACGGACTACAAAACCACTATGTTTTGTATCGTCAAAAAGGAGAAGCTGCTCCAGAAGTTTTCTTAGATCCAAATGCCTTTTCTGAGGATGGAACTACTTCCTTAGCCGGCGTTCGTTTTACCAAAGATGGCAGCCGCTTGGCGTACCTTATTTCTGAAGGAGGCTCCGATTGGCGTAAGATTATTGTCATGGAAGCTGCTTCAAAAAAAATAATTGAAGACACGTTGGTTAATGTAAAGTTTAGTTCGGTTTCTTGGCGTGGCAACAAAGGTTTTTATTATTCGTCATACGACAAACCAGAAGGCTCTGAGCTCTCTGCCAAAACAGACCAACACAAGTTGTATTACCACACGCTGGGAACGCCACAAGCTCAAGACGAGGTTATTTTTGGCGGCAACCCCAAAGAAAAGCACCGTTATATAGGAGGCTATGTTTCTGATGACCAGCACTATTTGTTTATCAGTGCTTCCAATACCACTTCTGGAAATAAACTATTCATGCTGGACTTGGAAAACCCAAAGGCTGGGATTAACACCATTATAGACCACGAAGATTCAGACACCTATGTGTTAGAAACGGAGGAAGACAAGTTGTTCTTGGTAACCAATCTAAATGCTCCCAACAAAAAATTGGTAACGGCTTATGCCAATCGCCCAACGCCAAATTATTGGAGGGACTTAATCCCTGAAACCGAAAATGTATTGAGCATCAGCAACGGAAGTAATTATTTCTTTGCTGAGTATATGATTGATGCCTTGTCTAAGGTTTTCCAATACGATTATAACGGTAAGTTGGTACGAGAAATTAAGTTACCATCCGACGGAAGCGCAGGTGGGTTTAGCGGCAAAATGGATCAAGAAACACTGTACTACAGCTTTTCAAATTACCACACGCCATCCTCTTCTTTTGCATTAAACCCAAAAACGGGAGAAACCAGTCAATATTGGACACCAGAAATTGACTTTGACGCAAATGATTTTGAGTCCAAGCAGGTGTTTTATAGCTCTAAGGACGGGACAAAAGTACCCATGATGATTACCTACACAAAAGGGCTTAAACTTACGGGTGACAACCCAACCATTTTATACGGTTATGGCGGATTCAACATAAGCCTTACGCCTTCATTTAGCATCACCAATGCCGTTTGGCTAATGCAAGGGGGTATTTATGCCGTTCCTAATTTACGTGGAGGAGGAGAATACGGAAAGGAGTGGCACGATGCGGGAACACAAATGAAAAAGCAAAATGTGTTTGATGATTTTATTGCTGCAGCGGAATACCTCATTGAAAACAAGTATACAAGCCCAGAATACCTCGCCATCCGTGGCGGTTCAAATGGTGGATTGCTGGTAGGCGCGTGCATGACACAACGCCCAGAACTGTTTAAAGTTGCACTGCCTGCCGTTGGGGTTTTGGATATGCTGCGATACCATACATTTACTGCTGGCGCTGGTTGGTCTTATGATTACGGTACGGCCGATCAGTCTGCGGAAATGTTTGCGTATTTAAAAGGGTATTCACCCGTGCACAATGTTGACGCGAACACGCCTTATCCTGCTACTTTGGTTACCACGGGAGATCATGATGACAGGGTAGTGCCCGCACATTCGTTTAAGTTTGCAGCACAGTTGCAAGCCAATCAAAGTGGCCAAAACCCAGTATTGATACGGATTGAAACAGATGCGGGTCACGGTGCGGGTACACCGGTGAACAAGACCATCGAGCAATATGCAGACATATTTGCCTTCACGCTCTACAATATGGGTTTTAAGGTGCTTCCAAACAAAAAAGTGAAAGGCTAGTTTAACTAGGTCTCATCTTCCATTTCAAAGTCCTCCATAAACTTGGTGGTATAGTTCCCTGCAACATAGTCAGGGTGATCCATCAACTGACGGTGGAACGGAATAGTTGTCTTTACGCCTTCAATGACAAATTCGTCTAACGCGCGTTTCATTTTGTTAATGGCTTCCTCACGCGTTTGTGCTGTGGTAATTAGCTTGGCAATCATCGAGTCGTAATGCGGGGGTATCATATACCCGCCATATACATGGGTGTCTAAACGCACACCATGACCGCCAGGAGTATGAAGCGTCTTGATTATACCCGGAGATGGACGAAAGTCGTTGTAAGGATCTTCTGCGTTGATGCGGCATTCTATGGAATGGAGTTTTGGCAAATAATTTTTTCCCACAATTGGAATTCCGGCAGCAACCTTTATTTGTTCCGCGATCAAGTCAAAGTCAATAACTTGCTCAGTAATGGGATGCTCCACTTGAATACGTGTGTTCATCTCCATAAAATAAAAATTACGGTGCTTATCAACCAAAAATTCAACGGTACCGGCTCCTTCGTATTTAATAAATTCTGCCGCCTTAACAGCTGCAGCTCCCATTTGTTTACGAAGCTTATCGGTCATAAATGGCGAAGGGGTTTCTTCGGTTAATTTTTGGTGTCTTCTTTGAACAGAACAATCACGTTCAGACAGATGACAGGCTTTTCCAAAAGCATCACCAACAATTTGAATTTCAATATGCCGCGGCTCTTCGATAAGCTTTTCTAGGTACATATCATCGTTACCAAAGGCAGCTTTAGATTCTTGACGGGCATCTCCCCAAGCCTTTTCAAGATCTTCTTCTTTCCATACGGCGCGCATGCCTTTTCCACCACCACCAGCAGTAGCTTTTAGCATCACGGGGTATTTGGCTTTTTTGGCAAGCTTTTTACACTCGTCAAAAGTTGAGATAATTCCTTCAGAACCTGGAATTGTTGGCACACCTGCAGCCTTCATGGTTGCTTTTGCGGTGGCCTTGTCGCCCATTTGCTGAATCATTTGTGCAGAAGCGCCAATGAATTTTATCTTGTGCTCTTCACAGATTTTAGAAAATTTGGCATTTTCAGACAAAAACCCATAACCGGGGTGGATGGCATCTGCATTGGTAATCTCAGCCGCTGCAATGATGTTTGGTATTTTAAGATAAGACTCACTACTTTGCGCAGGACCAATACAAACGGCTTCATCGGCAAAACGGACGTGCAAACTGTCGGCATCTGCTTTTGAGTAAACAGCTACCGTTTTGATTCCCATTTCACGGCAAGTTCGGATAACCCGTAGTGCTATTTCGCCTCTATTGGCGATTAGAATTTTGTTAAACATAGGTCGGGCTTTAGGCAGGATCAATAACAAATAATGGTTGGTCAAACTCAACAGGCGTAGAGTCTTCAACCAAAACCTTTACGATAGTTCCGCTCATTTCTGCTTCAATTTCATTGAAGAGTTTCATGGCTTCAATCACACAAAGCGTATCGCCTTCGTTTACACGATCCCCTACTTCTACAAAGTTAGGCTTATCGGGAGATGGCTTGCGGTAAAAAGTCCCGATGATAGGAGACTTAATGGTATCGCCCGCAGCTTCTGCTGCTGGCGCTGCTGTTTCAGCTGGCGCAGCTGCTGCGGCAGCAATCGGCTCAGGGGCTACGGGAGCAGGCGCCATAGCCACGGGTGCTGCCTGTGGCATCATAGCCATAGGTGCTGCGGCCTCGTCCTTTTCTGTTTTAATGGTAATTTTGATATCGCCCATCTCGAGGCTTACTTCACTTGCCCCAGATTTGGCTACAAACTTGATTAGGTTTTGTATTTCTTTTAATTCCATGGTTATTGTTTTTAAGAGTTGTAAGCCCACGTCAAATAGCTAGCTCCCCAAGTGAAGCCACCACCAAACGCAGTGAATAGTAATTTTTGATTTTTCTTTAAAAGGTGTTCGTAATCCCAAAGCAATAGGGGTAATGTCGCTGCTGTGGTATTTCCGTAACGTTCAATATTGATTAACATCTGATCAGATTTGAGGTCTAAATGATTGGATATAGCATCTAATATACGTTTGTTTGCTTGATGTGCAACTACAAAATCGATATCATCTTTTACCAACTGATTGCGTTCAAGCACTTTTGTTATGGCGCTGCTCATGTTTGAAACCGCAAATTTAAACACAGGACGCCCTTCCTGGTGGAGGAAATGTTGTTTCTTCGCCACAGTATCATTTGAAGCAGGCAGCATAGCCCCTCCCGCTTCTATTTTCAAGTATGTTCTTCCCTTACCATCAACGCGAAGCACTTCGTCTTGAAGCCCAAGACCTTCGTCGTTGGGTTCGAATAAAACGGCTCCAGCACCATCTCCAAAGATAACACAAGTAGTTCTGTCTGTGTAGTCGATAATAGACGACATGGTATCTGCACCAATAAGCAACACTTTACTGTAGCGGCCCGAACTTATGTGTGAAGAAGCCGCAGACATACCAAATAAAAAGCCAGAACAGGCCCCTTGTAGGTCATAGGCAAATGCGTTTGTTGCACCAATTTCAGTAGCGACAAATGCCGCGGTGGAAGAAACGGGCATATCAGGCGTTGCGGTAGCTACTATAACCAAATCGATTTGTGCGGGGTCAAGATTTTTTTTGTCGAGGAGGTTTTGCGCGGCTTTGATGGCCATAAAAGAGGTGCCCAATGAAGTGGGTTTGAGGATGCGTCGCTCTTTGATACCTGTGCGCGAGACAATCCACTCATCGCTTGTATCTACCATTTGCGCTATATCAGCATTGGTGAGCACATGCTCGGGAACGTAGCCTCCAACGGCGGTTATGGCTGCAGTTTTAGTAGTCATAGAAACCGAATTGTACAAAAACACAATTCTACAAGTTTTGGCCAAAAATAGTCAAAAACAACCCATTTTGACCAAAAAAAGGCCAAAACTTATCAAAAAAGCACAAAAAAAGCGCCTTTTACGAAAGGCGCTTTAGTTGATTTTAGCTTTAAAAACTATGCTTCAGCTTCGACAGAATTGTCAATTAAAACCTTGCCTCTGTAGTATAGTTTTCCGTCATGCCAATGTGCACGGTGGTAAAGATGAGCTTCACCAGTAGTTGTACATGTTGCAATTTGAGGCGCTACGGCCTTGTAGTGCGTACGGCGTTTGTCGCGACGCGTTTTGGATATTTTTCGTTTAGGATGTGCCATAACAGCTGTTTTAGTCTTTTTTTAATTTCTTTAACGCATCCCACCGGGGATCCGTTGTTTCACTTTCATTGGTGCTTTCACCAGGATGTAATTCATCTAGACGGTCTAACAAATCTGATTGAAGACTGCCATTTTCTATACCGGGATGTACTTTTTTTTGCGGCACTGCCAACACAATGGTTTCAAACAGTGTCTGTGCAAGATCTAACTGATGTGATCCATGCGGTAGTACTAACAGATGTTCATTTTCATCGTTGAATTCCGCTCCAAACTTAACCACCAACTCATGTGTTGGGTTTAAAGGTAAATCAAATAATTCGTTGGTTAAGTCACAACCAACACGAACGTTTCCAGAAACCGTAAACTGTACTTCTAGCATACTGGCTTTTTTGGTCAAATCGATATGAACAACTAGCGCAGTACTGCTGAATTCGGTATAATCAAAAGCATCAAAGAACGTAGCTGTAATATCGCGATTAAAATGATGTAGTCCTTCTTTTAGTCCAGCGAAAGCCAACACAAAGGGGGCTAAAACATTCTTAATATCGCTCATTACAGTCGGCAAATATATAAAATTTGGCGGGACAGCCCTCTATTTAATCCGTCTTTTGACGGTTATTGTATATCGTGCAGGCCATCTGCACGGCAGCAGCGAAAGAAACATGACTTGCAACGCCTTTTCCTGCAATATCAAAAGCAGTTCCGTGATCTGGTGAAGTACGCACAAAAGGCAGCCCAGTAGTTATGTTTACGCCTTGTCCAAATGCCAAGGTCTTAAACCCAACCAATCCCTGGTCGTGATAGCATGATAAAACCGCATCAAAATTCCGATAGCTTTTCTGTCCAAAAAAACCATCGGCGGCAAAAGGACCAGAAATCTCAACCCCTTCTTTTTTTAAGGTCGCAATAGCGGGCTTTAAAACAGTATCATCTTCGTTGCCAATAACCCCTTGATCGCCCGCATGTGGATTTAATCCCAGTAGGGCTATTTTAGGCATTTGACAGCCAAAATCGTTTTCTAGTGTTTTGCTGAGTTGTTTTGTTTTCTGCTTGACTAAATCTACCGTTATGGCAGCTGTAACCTTGTGCAGCGGAATATGGTCTGTTACTAGCGCCACTCGAAGTGCATCATGCGCCAACAACATTAAGGCGTTGCCGCCCCACAACGCACCCAAATAGTGTGTGTGCCCCGCAAAAGGAAAATCAAGACTCTTTATGGATGCTTTATTAATGGGCGCTGTAACAAGTGCATCGGCCTGTCCTTTTTGGACTGCAGTAGCAGCAGCTTCCAGCGACTCAAATGCGGCAATCCCTGCCTTGGCCGTTTGCTTGCCAAAAGCTACTTCAGGAGTGTCTTGCCATATTGCAGCAATATTTAACATACCCTGTTTTGGCGCTCCCTCCACTAAGCCCAAAGGAACTTGCGTATTAAAAAGCAGCTGTTGTTTTTGTACAAAATCTACGCTGGCATATACCACAGGAATGCACTGCTCAAACAGGCTGTTCTTTTGAAACGTTTTTAATATAATTTCAACGCCAACCCCGTTTGGGTCACCAATAGAAATCGCAATAATGGGTAACGCAGGCATTTTGTGTATTTTTGCTTGGCAAAGGTAAAGGATTCACCGCTTATGTTTACAGGAATTATAGAAACGATGGGTACCATAACGCGCATTGAACGCGAGGGCGGAAATGTGCACTATTCGCTTTCGAGCAACATCACCCACGAACTCAAAATAGATCAAAGTTTGGCACACAACGGCGTATGCCTTACGGTAGTTGCCATTGACGGAGACCAATATACGGTTACCGCCATACAGGAAACCTTGGACAAAACCGCACTTAAGCAATGGGCAGTTGGAGATAAAATCAACCTTGAACGCGCCATGCGGCTTGGCGACAGACTAGACGGGCATTTGGTGCAAGGCCATGTAGACGAAGTAGCTACCTGCACTAGTGTCGAAGACCAAGACGGCAGTTGGTTGTATCGCTTTGCATATAGCGAAGACTCTAAAAACATGACCATTGAAAAAGGCTCTATTTGTGTGAACGGCACCAGTTTGACTGTTGTGGGTTCATCAGCCCATACTTTTGGGGTGGCCATTATTCCATACACGTATGAGCACACTGTTTTTCACCAACTACAGAAAGGCGATTTGGTCAATATCGAGTTTGATATGGTAGGCAAATACATAGCCAAAATGCGCTAGTAGCACGCACAATTGTTTTTATTTCGGTTTTATTATATTTAGGTTCCTAAATTTTTTATCATGAAACCTATATACATACTCTTTACTTTTATGGGTGTGGGCTTCTTAAACGCCCAAACCCTAGTTATTAATGAAATAGACCCAGACAGCCCAGGCACTGATACTGCAGAGTTTATTGAGCTTTATTCCTCAACCCCCAACCTTGCATTAGACGGCTATGCGCTGGTCTTATTTAACGGCGGCGATGATGCCAGCTATGCATCCTATGACTTGGACGGGCAAAGCACCGATGCCAATGGTTATTTTGTCATTGGCGATAGCGGTGTTGTTGGTGTATCCATAACCCTATTGTCTTCTGGTATTCAAAACGGCCCTGATGCGGTGGCACTATATCAGGCCGACAAATCAGACTTTTCAACAGATACCCCTGCCACTACCACCAACCTCATTGACGCTGTTGTCTATGACAGCGATGACGCAGACGACACGGGCTTGTTAACGGCTTTAGGCAAAACGGTTCAGTACAATGAAAATGCTTCTTCAGATGCGGCTAATCACTCCTTGCAACGCCAAGCAGATGGTCGTTTTAAAACAGGCACACCCTCTCCCAATACGGCAAATACGGTACTTAGTGTAGCAACAGCGGAAATTTCGGGACTGCATATTTATCCCAATCCCGTTTCTCAAAAGCTCTATGTTAAGGGATTGACACAAACCGCTACAGCACGTATTTATACCCTTACTGGACAGCCTATCTTGACTGAGCCAATACGCCATGGCCTTGATGTTTCACATTTGGCGACAGGTACTTATACACTCAGCTTGACGCAGAAAGGAACAACCACAACGCAAAAGCTTATCAAAAAATAAGTCTTTATTTCATTTGGTATAACCACAGCGCAGGATTTTGTGGCGTGGTGTTTTGGAATAGGCTAAACTGTAGTGTTGTCTTGCCCGTATCTTTGTTGGTGAATATTTGTCCAATAGCTTGTTTGGCAGTAATGCGGTCACCCTTTTTGACATAGACCTTGCTTAGATTTTTATAGCTAGTGATGTAGTTTCCGTGTTGGATAAGCACAATAGGATTACTTCCTTTAAACTGTACAATATTTAACACGATTCCCTCAAAGACGCTTCGAGCAGTTGCCCCAGCCGGAACCGAAAGTGTTACGCCATTGCTCTTGATGGTGGTGGTGCGAACAACAGGGTGGCGTTGTGTACCAAATCGTTGTGTAACAATTCCCTTTTCTACGGGCCAAGGCAAGCGCCCTTTGTTGGAAACAAAACTGGCAGCAAGGGCTTTAGCTTCTGGGGTTAACACAAAACTCCCTGTTTTTGTTCCTGCTTTTTTGTTCGATGCAGCTATGGCTTCCCGAATAAGGCGCGCAATTTCCTTATCAATTGCCTCTCGTTGTTTTTGCTTTTTCTTGATTTGCGCAGTGTAATTTCTTTCTCGTTTTTTCAGCTCTAGCACAAGTGTATTTTGTCTTTTTCTAATGCTGTCTAATTCTTTTTGTGCTTTCCTGTTTTCTTCAATGAGTTGCTTTTTATCCTTGCGTTGCGCTACCAAGTCTGAGGTGTATTGCTGCAAGGCTTTGGTTTTGGCAGCTATCTGCTCTCCTTGTTGTTTGCGGTAGGCGGCATATTGCTTCATATAGGCCATCCGCTTGTAGGCCTGCCAAAAACTTTCAGAAGAGAGTAAGAACATCAAACGATTTTGAGTTGATTTATTTTTTCGCGCAGAAACAACCATCTCGGCATAATCCTTTTTTAGTGATGTGAGTTCGGCCCTTAGCTTTTCTATGTTGCGCAGGTTTACATTTATTTCTTGGTTGAGTCTATTTATCTGGCGGTTGGTGAGTCGAATCAACGCATCTTGCCGATCCATTTTAAGCTGAACCGTCTCAACTTGTGTTAGGACATTAGCACGTTTTTTGGCACTTGTTTTTATCAATGCATTTATTTGCACAATTTCTTGTTGCAACCGCTTTTTCTGGGCTTCAAGTGCCGCTTTTTTGTCTTGAGCCAAACTCAAAACAGGGATAAGTATCAAAAGCCAAATCCACTTTTTCATGGCAGATTAATTTTTGTATACCCTCTTGGGATTTCAAAAGGCATTTTAAATTTTCCGTTTAATTGCGTTTGCTTGGATTGCAATCTCAACTTAGTTGTCTTGTCTACACCACGCAAGCTAGCATTCAGCTGTTCGGGAACCCACTGGTCATTAATTCGCTTATAGCCATCATAATCCACACGAACAGATGTTTCGCCGTCTGAAAGCTCTTGTGCGATAAGTCTGAAAGCAGCGTCATAGGTCCAAACCAAGGAAATCCCTCTTTTTCGTGAGCTAAGTACATAGCTGTTTTGCGTAAACGTAAGTTTTGCTCGTTTGAGCGCACGTTTGTCCAGTGGGCTTGCCGTGATGATGTGTTCAATCATTTCATAATCAACGGGTGCGCCTAGCAGCTTTTTCACTTGCCGAAAATCAACCTGTGCGTATTGCCTATTTATTTTCTCATAAAACTGAAGTTGCTTGGGTGTAATAAAAACACGCGCCAAGGGCACAATCACAGATCCGCTAACCCAGATTCCTTCGCCTTGCTTTAACCGCAGCGTGACGCTAACCTTTTGTCGTTTTCCTTCTCGCTCAAGCGAGGCTTGCCCCCGCCATTGCAAACTTTCAAAGCGCAGTGCGTTGTCTTCAATTTGTTGTTGAACCGCCCGTGGACGCAAGCTAGTATCAATGGCGCTGGTCGTTGCCACTGGTGTTAGGGATTTACATCCCATGACCACTAGCAATCCAAATCCAATAAGCCCCAGTTTTTTCATTTGTTATTCCAATTCGGAGTAATCGCCAATACTCACGTGTTTCTGCGTTCCGCTATAACGGACATGGTTGCCAATCATGGCACCGTCCAAATGGGATTTTTCAATCTGGCAGTTTGTTTGAATCATGCTGTTTTTGATTGTACTATCCGAGATGACTGTATTGGCTCCAATGGATACATGCGGCCCAACAGTTGTGTTTTTAAGCACAACGTCATCTGCAATAAAACAGGGTTCAATAATTTGGCTGTTTTCAAGCGTAGCCTTGCCAACAAGTTTTGCGCCCTCTGCCGCCAAATAATCTAGCATGCGCCCATTGGTTTCGACAGTTACCGCTGGGTTTCCACAGTCCATCCATGCACTAACTTCTCCAGGAACAAATCGCTTACCCGCTTCCATCATACGCAAAATACCATCGTTGATTTGGTATTCGCCTCCGTGGGTTAGCTTTTCGTCCAAAACGCCTTGCAAGGCATCTTTTAACAAGCCTATTTCCTTAAAATAATAAATCCCAATTACGGCTAGGTCCGAAACAAAATCACGGGGTTTTTCTACCAACGCACCTATGGTACCCGTATTGTCTAGTTGCACCACGCCAAACTGTTCTGGATTTTCCACTTGCTTTACCCAAATAACGCTGTCTGCTTCTGGATCTAGGGTTAAATCCGCACGGATTAGGGTATCGGCATAGGCAATAACTGCAGGGCCAGAAAGCGAAGGAGCTGCACACATTACGGCATGACCTGTTCCAAGCGGCTGGTCTTGGCGGTAAATACTTGTTTTGGCACCAAGGCTTTCAGACAATTCTGTAAGTGCCGCAACGACCGCTTCACCAAAGTAGGCAGGATCGCCAAGTACATAGGCAACTTCACTAACAGGTTCGGGAAGGAGCTTGGCAATATCACGCACCAATCGATGAACGATGGGCATCCCAGCTACAGGAATTAGTGGCTTGGGGACCGTGAGTGTATGTGGGCGTAAGCGAGAGCCTCTACCCGCCATGGGAACGATTATCTTCATATGTTATTTTATACCTGTACTACCAAAACCTCCGGTACCTCTTTCTGTTTTTTCAAGCGATGTAACTTCTTTCCAATCGGCACGTTCGTGCTTGGCAATTACCAATTGGGCAATGCGATCTCCCGAAGCTATTGTAAAAGGTTCGCTAGATAGGTTTATAAGGATAACGCCAATTTCGCCTCTGTAGTCTGCATCAATTGTACCAGGGGCATTGAGCACGCTAACCCCTTTTTTAAGTGCCAAACCACTTCTTGGGCGTACTTGCGCTTCTACACCTATGGGGAGTTCCATAAACAATCCCGTTTTGATAAGCCCTCTTTCTAGGGGTTGGAGTGTAATGGGTTCAGGAGTATGCGCACGCAAATCCATACCAGCAGATGCGAGTGTTTCGTAGGAGGGAAGGTCGTGAGCGGATTGGTTGACAATGTTAATTTTCATGATTTAAAAATAAGAAAAACTGCTAGTAACCCCTATTGTCGTTACTTAGACTTATTGTCCTTTTGTAAACAGCTAAAACTACGATGAAATAGCTCTTTAACCATCACCGCTTTATACTATTTAAACGTTAAAATCGCTTTAAAAATGAATGCCTGTTGGTGTTTGTGAGGCATATTCCACGGTTATTGGTATGGAATAACGTTGAGGAGGTGTGTGATGGCGGCTAATCGGGCCGTGGGTTTTTTATCGGCATCTATGATGAGCCAAGGTGCGTGTGCGCTGTTCGTTTCCTCAAACATTCTTTTTTTGTAAGTGGTATATTCTTCCCATAACTCTTGCGCTTTTTCGTCGGTTGGGGTCATTTTCCAACGCTTTAGAGGGTTAGATTTTATTTCTTCAAATCGTGCCGCTTGCTCCTCTTTGGTAATTGAAAAATATAATTTTATCAAATGGATATTAGCCTGCACCAACATGCGTTCAAATTCATTGACTTGTGACATAAATCGCTCGTATTCTTCTTTTGTGCAAAATTCATTAACGGGCTCTACAACAGCACGGTTATACCAACTGCGATCAAAAAAAACAAGCTCTCCCGGTTTGGGTAATTGATGGATATAACGCTGAAAAAACCACTGCTTTCTTTCGTCCTCTGTGGGAATATTAAGCGCCACAATGCGGAAGTGTCTGGGGTTGATATATTGTGTAATACGCCTAATGGCGCCCCCTTTACCTGCTGCATCGCGCCCCTCAAAGAGTACCACTACCTTTTCGTCGTTTTTGATTACCCAATTTTGGAGCTTGATGAGTTCTTCTTGTTGTTTTTGCAAAGCGGTATGGTACTTTAATTCTGCGAGCACTCTGTCTGGGTTGACTCTCTTTCTTTTTAAAAGGCTGTATTTCCCTATTTTGGAATTAAACAGGTCCATTTCTTCTGGGGTGTATTTTTTTGACTGCATAACGAGGTTTTAATTATCCAATTGAATGGCACTTCTGTGATAGCGCATTACCACATTTGGATCTGGCAAGAGTGTTGCCTTAGTGTCGCCTTTTCTATCGTAGTCAAATTGGGACAACACATAGCGAATACTCTCTAATCGCGCTTGTTTTTTATCATTGGCCTTTACAATAATCCACGGGCTAAAATTGGTGTGGGTCTTGCTAAACATTTGTTTTTTGTATTTCGTATAATCATGCCAAAGTGTTTGTCCTTTTTGGTCTACAGGGCTAAACTTCCAGCGCTTTAGGGGGTTTTCTAAACGTGACTCAAAACGCTTCTTTTGTTCTTCCTTGGAAATGGAAAACCAAAACTTAATCAGTTTTATATTGTCTTCGTAGAGCAAATGCTCAAATTCAGGGACTTGCTCAATAAACTTATTATATTGCTGAGGTTCACAAAACCCCATCACAGGTTCGACTACAGCACGATTATACCAACTTCGATCAAAAAACACCAACTCTCCTGGATTGGGCAGTACCCTGATATAGCGCCTAAAGTACCACTGGCCACGCTCAACACTGGTGGGTTTGGTAAGTGCTACCACGCGTGCTTTTCGCGGGTTTAGGTGCTCTTTAAAGCGTTTGATAGTCCCGCCTTTTCCTGCCGCATCCCTACCTTCAAACATAACAGCTACGCGCATTTTGTTTTTGGCAATCCATTGTTGTAGGTTGACTAGCTCCGATTGCAATAGAATCAATTCGGCTTCATAGTCCAACTTTTTAAGCGCTTTGGAAACAGGAATATTATTTTCCGCTGCGGCTAGGAGTAGATCTTCTCTTGTTTTTGCATTAACAATATGGTCGTAGGTAAACTTCATTTTTATGGGATTTGGGTGGGGTAATTAGGGTCACAATTTTGAGGATTAATGCACTCAAATGTATAAAAAACATGCGCATCATTGCACATAGACTACAATATAGCCTATTATAAATAGCTTAGAAAAAGAAGTTTGATTAGCCGTTTAATGCTTCAGCACCACCTACGATCTCAAGGATTTCGTTGGTAATCGCCGCCTGACGTGCTTTGTTGTATGTAAGCTTCAATTGATCGCGAAGCTCAGTCGCATTGTCTGTAGCTTTGTGCATGGCGGTCATACGTGCCCCGTGTTCACTGGCAAAGGAATCGCGAAGCGCCTTAAACAATTGCATTTTAAGTGCTTTTGGAAGCAGGGTATTGAAAATGGCTTCTTTGCCTGGCTCGTAGATATAGTCTGTTTCTGTTTGACCTTCAACAGCTTCAGGCACGAGAGGTAAAAACGGCTCAACCGTAACCAATTGGGTCGCGGCATTTTTAAATCGGTTGTATACCAAGTGTACTTCGTCATAAGCTTCGTTCACAAAGCCATCCATAAGTTGTTGCGCTAGCTCAGCAGCATTGGCATAGGCCAAATCATCAAATATGGCAGTTTCGTGTCCTTCTATGTCAAAATCTTTACTCAAGATGTCATTGCCTTTTTTCCCAACGCTAAATACAGCCGTAGCCGTTTCGTTCGAAGCGGCATGCGCTTTGACTGCTTTGACGATGTTGGCGTTAAACCCACCACACAGGCCACGGTTAGAGGTAATGGCTACATAGAGAACGCGCTTCACAGGGCGCACCGTTGTATACGGACTCTCGTTGTCTTGGGCACCACTT
>Ga0209653_1001190_pt1 | contig 21294 bp, 17 predicted proteins | sample SaaInl6LU_22_DNA_FD_184644 | JGI IMG/M metagenome (GOLD analysis project Ga0209653, IMG submission 184644) | Marine microbial communities from expanding oxygen minimum zones in the Saanich Inlet - ESP_116LU_22_DNA (SPAdes) (version 2) | ecosystem: Environmental > Aquatic > Marine > Intertidal...
AGTATTCTACAGCTAACCGTCACTACGCTCACGTTGACTGTCCAGGTCACGCGGATTACGTGAAGAACATGGTTACTGGTGCTGCTCAAATGGACGGTGCTATTTTGGTTGTTGCTGCTACTGATGGTCCTATGCCACAGACAAGAGAGCACATCCTTTTAGGACGCCAGGTAGGTATTCCAAGAATGGTTGTATTCATGAACAAAGTGGATATGGTAGACGACGCTGAGCTTTTAGAGTTGGTTGAAATGGAAATCAGAGAATTACTTTCTTTCTACGAATATGATGGAGATAATGGACCTGTAATTGCTGGTTCAGCATTAGGTGCATTGAACGGAGAGCAAAAATGGGTAGACACTGTGATGTCTCTTATGGAGGCTGTAGATAGCTGGATTGAATTACCAAAGAGAGATGTTGATAAAGACTTCTTAATGCCAGTTGAAGATGTATTTACGATCACTGGTCGTGGTACTGTAGCAACAGGTCGTATTGAAACAGGTGTTGCTAATACTGGAGACGCTGTTGATATTATTGGTATGGGTGCTGAGAAATTGTCTTCTACAATTACAGGAGTAGAGATGTTCCGTAAGATTTTGGATAGAGGAGAAGCTGGAGATAACGTTGGTATTCTTTTAAGAGGTATAGAGAAATCTGATATCAAAAGAGGAATGGTTATTGTTAAGCCAGGATCTGTTAAACCGCATGCTAAATTTAAAGCAGAGGTATATGTATTGAAAAAAGAAGAAGGTGGTCGTCACACGCCATTCCATAACAACTACCGTCCACAGTTCTACGTTCGTACAACTGACGTAACAGGTACTATTAACTTACCTGATGGAGTTGAAATGGTAATGCCAGGAGACAACTTGACAATTACTGTAGATTTACTTTCTCCAATTGCATTAAGCGTTGGTTTACGTTTCGCAATCCGTGAGGGTGGTAGAACAGTAGGTGCAGGTCAGGTAACTGAGATCCTAGACTAATCTATTTTAATAAATTACTGTAAGGTGTCTGCCCTCAAAGGCAGATACCTTTACATGTAAAATATAAGGACATATATTTGTCACTTATACGGGTGTAGCTCAGTTGGTAGAGCACTGGTCTCCAAAACCAGGTGTCGGGAGTTCGAGTCTCTCCTCCCGTGCGTAATGAAATAAAAAAGGTACCGCATGTTAACATATATTAAAGAATCCTTTGAAGAGTTAAAGAACAACGTAACGCTTCCTTCCAGATCAGAATCTTCTAATCTTATGGTGGTAGTTGCTGTTTTCTCTATCCTATTTGCCTTGGCAACATGGGGTGTAGACAGTGTTTTTAATGAAGCAATACAGTTGTACTTTAATAACATCCTTAACTAATAGCATCCATGGGGGAGATTTTAGAAAAGAAGTGGTATGTAGTTAGGGCTGTCAGTGGTCAAGAGCATAAAATCAAAGGTTATATTGAAACAGAAGTCTCTAGACTTGGTTTTGGTGATTATCTAGAAGATGTTTTGGTACCTACTGAAAAAGTAATTCAAATCAGAAACGGAAAAAAAATAAATAAAGAAAAAGTTTATTTCCCTGGTTACATCATGATCAAAGCCAATTTAGGTGGAGAGATGGTGCATATTATTCGTTCTATTACCAATGTTATTGGATTTCTTGGTGAAACTAAAGGAGGAGATCCTGTGCCACTTAGGAAAACAGAGGTCAATAGAATGTTAGGAAAAGTAGATGAATTGACTGTTAATACAGACATGGCTGCTATTCCTTATACTACTGGTGAAACCATTAAAGTGATCGACGGTCCTTTTAATGGGTTTAATGGTACGGTAGAAAAAGTGAATGAAGAAAAGCGTAAGCTAGAGGTTATGGTGAAAATTTTCGGAAGAAAAACACCATTGGAACTCAGTTATATGCAAGTAGAAAAAGTTTAATTAGAACTGTTACATATACAAAGGGTGTTGCTTCCAAATAGCACCTTTAATTTAATTTAAAACAATGGCAAAAGAAGTAAGTAAAGTAGTTAAACTACAAGTTAGGGGAGGTGCAGCGAATCCGTCGCCACCGGTTGGACCCGCTTTAGGTGCTGCCGGTGTTAACATCATGGAGTTCTGTAAGCAATTTAATGCGCGTACACAGGACAAACAGGGCAAAGTATTGCCTGTTGCTATCACGGTATACAAGGACAAGTCATTTGACTTCGTTGTAAAGACACCGCCGGCGGCAGTTCAGTTGATGGAAGCAGCTAAGATTAAGAAAGGATCTGGCGAACCTAACAGAAATAAAGTAGCAAGTGTATCTTGGGATCAAGTTAAAACTATTGCAGAAGACAAAATGGTAGACTTAAATGCGTTTACAATTGGATCTGCAATGAGCATGGTTGCTGGTACAGCTAGATCTATGGGTTTAAAAGTATCTGGTACAAAACCTTTCTAATATCTTAATAAGCAAATCAAATGGCAAAATTAACAAAAAAGCAGAAGGAAGCGCTTTCTAAGATAGACAAGAATAAAGTTTATTCTCTATCAGAAGGTTCTGCATTAGTAAAAGAAATCACCAATACTAAATTCGATGCCTCTGTGGACATCGCGGTTAGATTAGGTGTAGATCCAAGAAAAGCAAATCAAATGGTTCGTGGGGTAGTAACACTTCCTCATGGTACTGGTAAGGACGTTAAAGTACTTGCTTTAGTAACTCCAGATAAAGAAGCAGAAGCTACAGCAGCTGGTGCTGATTATGTTGGTTTGGATGAGTATTTGGATAAAATCAAAAGCGGTTGGACAGATGTAGATGTGATCATCACAATGCCAAGTGTTATGGGTAAATTAGGTCCTTTAGGACGTGTATTAGGTCCAAGAGGTCTTATGCCAAACCCAAAGACAGGAACAGTAACTATGGATGTAGCTAAAGCGGTTACAGAAGTAAAAGCTGGTAAGATAGATTTTAAAGTAGATAAAACGGGTATTGTTCACGCAGCAATTGGAAAGGTATCTTTCTCTGCAGATAAGATTGCAGAAAATGCTAAAGAACTTATTGACACCCTTAACAAATTAAAACCTACTGCGGCTAAAGGGGTATATGTAAAGAGTATTTACATGTCTAGTACTATGAGTCCTAGTGTTCAATTAGACACTAAAGCATAAGGGTTCTTTAAAATTTATATTATGACAAGAGAAGACAAATTAACCGTTATACAGGATTTAACTTCACAACTTTCAGAGAATGCTACTATTTATTTAGCAGATATTTCTGGATTGGATGCAGAAACAACTTCTAACCTACGTAGGGCTTGTTTTAAAGCCAATATTAGATTGTCTGTTGTGAAGAACACATTGCTTGCTAAAGCAATGGAGGCTTCTGAAAAAGATTTTGGAGAGTTGCCAGAAGTATTAAAAGGGAATACCTCTTTAATGTTTTCTGAAGTAAGTAATGCACCAGCAAAGCTTATTAAGACTTTTAGAAAAAGTTCAGATAAACCTATTTTAAAAGGCGCTTTCATTGAAGAAGCAATCTATGTTGGAGACAATCAGTTAGATTCATTAGTGAACATTAAGTCTAAAGAAGAAGTTATTGGCGATATTATTGGATTGTTACAATCTCCAGCCAAAAACGTTATCTCTGGCTTAAAGTCTGGTGGTGGTAAACTGGCAGGGATTATTAAGACCCTCTCTGAAAGATAAACAGAACGCACTTAAACAATTATATTTTTAAAATTTATTAAAACGATAGAAAAATGGCAGATTTAAAAGATTTCGCAGAACAATTGGTTAACCTTACAGTTAAAGAAGTAAATGAGTTAGCTACTATTTTAAAAGATGAGTATGGTATTGAGCCTGCTGCTGCTGCAGTTGCAGTTGCTGCTGCTGGTGGTGGAGACGCTGCTGCTGCTGAAGCAAAATCAGAATTCGACGTTGTATTAACGGACGCTGGTGCTTCTAAATTAGCAGTTGTAAAATTAGTTAAGGAATTAACTGGTTTAGGTTTAAAAGAAGCTAAAGACATTGTAGATAGTGCTCCAAGCCCAATTAAAGAAGGTGTTTCTAAAGATGAAGCAGAAGGAATTCAGAAGTCATTAGAAGAAGCAGGAGCGAAAGTTGAGCTTAAGTAATAGCATACAACAATAGCACTTTTGGTTTAGGTCTTTTCACTTTTTGTGGTTAGACCTAAGCCTTTTTATATAAGGTATATGAAGTTTTATACCACTACGCATAGTATTCACATTCAAAAATTTGTCTATTGATGTTCACAAATCAGACTGAGAGAATAAATTTTGCATCCACTAAGAATATTCCGGCTTATCCAGATTTCTTAGATATTCAGATTAAATCGTTTCAGGATTTTTTCCAATTAGAAACAAAATCTGACGAAAGGGGCAATGAAGGATTGTACAACACCTTCATGGAAAACTTTCCAATCACAGACACCAGAAACCAATTCGTTCTAGAATTTCTTGATTATTTTATTGATCCTCCAAGATATTCTATACAAGAGTGTATTGAGAGAGGCCTAACTTATAGTGTTCCCTTAAAGGCAAGACTTAAGTTGTATTGTACAGATCCTGAACATGAAGATTTTGAGACCATCGTTCAAGACGTATATTTGGGAACTATCCCATATATGACTCCAAGTGGTACATTTGTTATCAATGGAGCAGAGCGTGTGGTTGTTTCTCAGTTACACCGTTCACCAGGGGTATTCTTTGGACAATCTTTCCACGCAAACGGTACTAAGTTATATTCTGCAAGAGTGATTCCTTTTAAAGGATCTTGGATTGAATTTGCTACCGATATTAATGGGGTAATGTATGCCTACATTGATAGAAAGAAAAAATTACCAGTAACGACACTATTTAGGGCTATAGGTTTTGAAAGTGATAAGGATATTCTTGAAATCTTCGATTTATCTGAAGAGATTAAAGTATCTAATGCTGGACTTAAAAAAGTTTTAGGAAGAAAGTTAGCGGCGAGAGTATTAAATACTTGGCACGAAGACTTTGTAGATGAAGACACTGGAGAAGTGGTTTCAATTGAGCGTAATGAGATTATTTTAGACAGGGATACTGTCTTAGAAAAAGATCATATCGCAGAAATTATGGAAGCAGATGTGAAGACCATACTTTTACACAAAGAAAGTACTGGTGCGTCTGATTATTCTATTATCCACAACACCTTACAAAAAGATCCAACCAACTCAGAAAAAGAAGCGGTTGAACATATTTATAGACAATTGCGTAATGCTGAGCCGCCAGATGAAGAAACGGCTAGAGGTATTATAGATAAGTTATTCTTTTCAGACCAACGTTACAATTTAGGTGACGTAGGACGTTATAGAATGAATAAAAAGTTAGGTCTTGATATTGGAATGGACAAACAAGTCCTTACTAAAGAAGACATTATTACCATCATTAAATACTTAATAGAGCTTATTAACTCTAAAGAAGAAATTGATGATATTGACCACCTTTCTAACAGACGTGTTCGTACCGTTGGAGAACAACTATCTCAGCAATTTGGTGTAGGTCTTGCCCGTATGGCAAGAACCATTAGAGAGCGTATGAATGTGAGAGATAATGAAGTGTTTACGCCTATTGATTTAATTAATGCAAAGACTTTGTCTTCTGTGATTAATTCTTTCTTTGGAACGAACCAACTGTCTCAGTTTATGGATCAAACCAATCCATTGGCAGAGATTACGCACAAGAGAAGGTTGTCGGCCCTTGGGCCAGGAGGTCTTTCTAGAGAGCGTGCTGGGTTTGAGGTGCGTGATGTGCATTACACACACTACGGAAGATTATGTCCTATTGAAACCCCAGAGGGACCAAACATTGGTCTAATTTCTTCTTTGGCTGTTTATGCTAAAGTGAACCAGATGGGATTCTTGGAGACTCCTTATAGAAAGGTTACAAAAGGTAAAGTAAACACGGAAGAGTATGCTTACCTAAGTGCTGAAGAGGAAGAAGGAATGAAGATTGCGCAAGCCAACATTCCTCAGAAGAAAGACGGTGTAATTGATACAGATAAAGTCATTGCAAGAGAAGAAGGAGATTTCCCAGTGGTAGATCCATCTGAGGTTCACTATACGGATGTTGCTCCTAATCAAATTGCTTCTATTTCTGCGTCATTAATTCCATTCTTAGAGCATGATGACGCGAACAGAGCCCTGATGGGATCTAACATGATGCGTCAGGCAGTGCCTTTACTTAGACCTGAAGCACCTATTGTTGGAACTGGTTTAGAGAAACAAGTAGCTGCGGACTCAAGAGTTTTGATCAATGCAGAGGGAGATGGTGTTATTGAGTATGTAGATGCTCAAAAAATCACTATTAAATATACAAGAACTGACGAAGAGCGTTTGGTAAGTTTTGAAGAAGACTCCAAAACGTACAACTTGGTGAAGTTTAGAAAAACCAATCAAGGAACGTCTATTAACCTTAAACCAATCGTTCGCAAGGGAGATAAGGTTAAAAAAGGACAAGTGCTTTGTGAGGGATATGCGACTCAAAATGGTGAATTAGCCCTTGGTAGAAACCTTAAAGTGGCCTTTATGCCATGGAAAGGGTACAACTTTGAAGACGCGATTGTAATTTCTGAAAAAGTAGTTAGAGAAGACATTTTTACTTCTATTCACGTAGATGAGTATTCTTTAGAAGTGAGAGATACCAAACTTGGTGCTGAAGAATTGACCAATGATATTCCAAACGTTTCAGAGGAGGCTACTAAAGACCTTGATGAAAACGGAATGATTAGAATTGGAGCAGAAGTGAAGCCTGGAGATATTCTGATTGGTAAGATTACGCCTAAAGGAGAGTCTGATCCAACACCGGAGGAAAAATTATTACGCGCCATTTTTGGAGACAAAGCCGGTGACGTAAAAGATGCTTCTTTAAAAGCGTCTCCTTCTTTAAGAGGTGTTGTAATTGAAAAGAAATTGTTTTCTAGATCTGTAAAAGATAAACGTAAACGTTCTGAAGATAAAGAGGCTATTACAAAATTAGAGTTGGATTACGAAGTGAAATTCCAACAACTAAAAGATGTATTGGTAGAGAAATTATTCTCTCTTGTCAATGGGAAAACCTCTCAAGGAGTTTTAAACGACTTAGAAGAAGAGGTATTGCCAAAAGGGAAGAAGTACAGTCTTAAAATGTTAAACTCTGTAGACGACTTCGCCCACCTAGTTGGCGGAAGCTGGACTACTGATAAAGCGACCAATGCTTCTATTGCAGACTTGTTACACAACTACAAGATTAAGTTAAACGACCTTCAAGGAAACTTGAGAAGGGATAAGTTTACCATTTCTGTGGGAGATGAGTTGCCAGCTGGTATTATGAAACTTGCTAAGGTTTACGTGGCTAAGAAGCGTAAATTAAAAGTGGGTGATAAAATGGCGGGACGTCACGGAAACAAAGGTATTGTTTCTAGAATTGTGCGTCATGAAGACATGCCATTCTTGGAAGACGGAACTCCTGTAGACATTGTATTGAACCCATTAGGAGTACCTTCTCGTATGAACATTGGACAGATCTATGAAACTGTTTTAGGATGGGCAGGTCTTAAGTTAGACAAGAAGTACGCCACCCCTATTTTTGATGGAGCTACTATTGACCAAATCAATGGTTTCACAGAAGAGGCGGGTATACCACAATTCGGTCATACTTATTTATATGACGGAGGTACCGGTCAGCGTTTTGATCAGCCTGCAACAGTAGGGGTGATCTATATGTTGAAACTTGGACATATGGTAGACGACAAAATGCATGCACGTTCCATTGGGCCGTACTCTCTTATCACGCAACAGCCGTTAGGAGGTAAAGCACAATTTGGAGGTCAGCGTTTTGGAGAAATGGAAGTTTGGGCATTAGAGGCTTATGGAGCTTCTGCTACCCTTAGAGAAATTTTGACGGTTAAATCCGACGACGTGATTGGTAGGGCTAAGACTTACGAAGCTATCGTTAAAGGAGAAACCATGCCAGAACCAGGTTTACCAGAATCTTTCAACGTATTAATGCATGAGCTTAAAGGTTTAGGTTTAGATATTAGATTGGAAGAGTAACAAGATTCGGTCTTGAGGATTATAGATAATATACATTTTAATTAGTAGCACCATATTGTTATGGCTAGACAAAAAGATAATAACACGGTTAAAAGGTTTGATAAAATTTCCATTGGATTGGCATCTCCAGAATCAATTCTGGGTGCCTCTAGAGGGGAAGTTTTAAAACCAGAAACAATTAACTATAGAACCCACAAACCAGAGAGAGACGGTCTTTTCTGTGAGCGAATTTTTGGCCCAGTAAAAGATTACGAATGTGCTTGTGGTAAATACAAAAGAATCCGTTATCGCGGAATTGTTTGTGATCGTTGTGGGGTAGAAGTAACAGAGAAGAAAGTTCGTAGAGACCGTGTAGGACACATTAATTTAGTCGTTCCTGTGGCTCATATCTGGTACTTCCGTTCTTTACCTAACAAAATAGGATACCTTTTAGGATTACCTTCTAAGAAATTAGATATGATTATTTACTACGAGCGTTACGTAGTGATTCAGCCAGGTATTGCCAAAGGGGCAGAAGGAGAGGAACTTCAAAAAATGGATTTCTTAACAGAGGAAGAATACTTGAATATTTTAGAGTCTATTCCTGTGGAAAACCAATACTTAGAGGACACTGATCCCAATAAATTTATCGCTAAGATGGGTGCAGAGTGTCTGATTGACATTCTTTCTAGAATTGATCTAGATACCCTGTCTTACGAGCTGAGACACAAAGCCAATACAGAGACTTCTAAACAACGTAAGACGGAAGCCTTAAAGCGTTTACAAGTGGTGGAGTCTTTGAGAGAGTCTCAAGAAAATAGAGAAAACAGACCTGAGTGGATGATCATGAAAGTGATCCCAGTTATTCCACCAGAATTAAGACCATTAGTGCCTTTAGATGGAGGTCGTTTTGCCACCTCTGATTTAAATGACTTATACCGTAGGGTAATTATCAGAAACAATCGTTTAAAGCGTTTGGTGGAGATTAAAGCCCCAGAGGTTATTTTGAGAAACGAGAAGCGTATGCTTCAAGAATCTGTAGATTCATTGTTTGACAACACGCGTAAAGCCTCTGCTGTAAAAACAGAATCTAACAGACCACTCAAGTCACTTTCAGATTCATTAAAAGGAAAACAAGGTCGTTTCCGTCAGAACTTATTAGGGAAACGTGTAGATTATTCTGCCCGTTCTGTAATTGTTGTTGGACCAGAAATGAAATTGTTTGAATGTGGTCTTCCAAAAGATATGGCAGCAGAATTGTACAAGCCATTCGTAATTCGCAAGCTTATTGAGCGCGGAATTGTGAAAACGGTTAAATCTGCTAAGAAAATCATAGACAAGAAAGAACCAGTTGTTTGGGACATTTTAGAAAATGTATTAAAAGGTCATCCTGTATTATTAAACAGGGCCCCAACCCTTCACCGATTAGGAATCCAAGCATTCCAGCCTAAGTTAATAGAAGGAAAAGCGATTCGTTTGCACCCATTAGTGTGTACTGCCTTTAACGCAGATTTCGATGGGGATCAGATGGCGGTTCACTTACCATTAGGACCTGAAGCTATTTTAGAAGCGCAATTATTAATGTTAGCTTCTCACAACATACTCAATCCAGCCAATGGATCTCCAATTACGGTACCTTCTCAGGATATGGTCTTGGGTCTGTATTATATGACCAAAGAGCGTGTTTCTACTAAAGAGGTTCCTGTTCAAGGAGAAGGCCTTACTTTCTACTCTTCTGAAGAGGTAGTGATTGCTTTTAACGAAGGAAGAGTTGCCCTAAACGCAGGAATTAAAGTAAGGGCTAAAGACTTTAACGAAGCAGGTGAATTGGTGTACCAAATTATAAAAACTACTGTTGGTAGGGTTTTATTTAATATGGTAGTACCTGAAGAAGCAGGTTACGTGAACCAAGTCTTAAATAAAAAATCATTAAGAGATATTATTGGAGATATTTTAAGTGTTACTTCTGTACCGGTAACGGCAGACTTTTTGGATAAGATCAAAACTATGGGGTATGAATTTGCCTTTAAAGGGGGTCTGTCATTTAGTTTAGGAGATATTATTATCCCACCAGAGAAACACGAAATGATTGCAGAGGCCAATGGTCAAGTAGAGGGCATTATGGCCAACTACAACATGGGTCTTATCACCAATAATGAAAGATACAACCAAGTGATTGACGTTTGGACTTCTACCAACGCCATGCTTACTGAATTGGCTATGAAACGTATTAGAGAAGACCAGCAAGGGTTTAACTCTGTGTATATGATGCTAGATTCTGGAGCGAGGGGTTCTAAAGAACAAATCCGTCAGTTAACAGGTATGCGTGGATTAATGGCTAAGCCTAAAAAATCTACTGCAGGTGGTGGAGAAATTATTGAAAATCCAATTCTTTCCAACTTTAAGGAAGGTCTTTCGATTCTTGAATACTTTATCTCTACCCACGGTGCTCGTAAAGGACTCGCCGATACCGCTCTTAAAACGGCCGATGCCGGTTACTTAACTAGAAGATTGGTAGACGTATCTCAAGATGTGATCATTAACACAGAAGATTGTGGTACCCTTCGAGGAATTGAAGTACAATCTTTAAAGAAAAACGAAGAAATTGTAGAGAGTCTTGGAGAGAGAATCTTGGGACGTGTTTCTTTACATGATGTTTATAATCCACTTACTGAGGAATTATTATTGTCAGCAGGTCAAGAAATCTCTGAAGCAGATGTAAAACGTATTGAAGCTTCTCCAGTGGAGAAAATAGAAGTGCGTTCTCCATTGACTTGTGAGGCAGATAAAGGTATTTGTGGAAAATGTTACGGTAGAAATTTATCTACTAACAAAATGGTTCAAAGAGGTGAAGCAGTTGGTGTAGTTGCCGCTCAATCTATTGGAGAGCCTGGAACTCAGCTTACATTGAGAACCTTCCACGTAGGGGGTATTGCAGGTAACATTTCTGAAGACAACAAATTAGCCGCTAAGTTTGACGGAATTGCAGAAATTGAAGACCTTAGAACTGTTAAAGGTCAAAATGCAGAAGGTGAGGCAACGGAAATTGTTATTTCTAGGACCTCTGAAATTAAGTTAACCGATGCTAAAACTGGAATTGTACTAAGTACAAACAACATTCCTTACGGATCTGTTCTTTCTATTAAGAATGGCGCTAAGATTAAAAAAGGAGATGTAATTTGTTCTTGGGATCCATATAACGGGGTAATTGTTTCTGAATTTACAGGAAAAATTGCTTACGAGAATATAGAGCAAGGAGTTACGTACCAAGTGGAAATTGATGAACAAACAGGTTTCCAAGAAAAAGTAATTTCTGAATCCAGAAACAAAAAGCTCATTCCTACTTTATTGATTAAAAACAATAAAGATGAAGTGTTGCGTTCTTATAACCTTCCAGTAGGATCTCATATCATGGTAGATGATAATGAGAAAATTAGCGAAGGAAAAATCTTAGTTAAGATACCACGTAAATCTGCTAAATCAGGAGATATTACCGGAGGTTTACCAAGAGTTACCGAACTTTTCGAAGCACGTAACCCTTCTAACCCAGCAGTAGTCTCTGAAATTGACGGTGTGGTTTCTTTTGGTAAGATTAAAAGAGGTAACCGCGAAATTATCATAGAGTCTAAATTAGGGGAGGTTAAAAAGTATTTAGTAAAACTTTCTAACCAGATCTTAGTACAAGAGAATGACTATGTTCGTGCAGGTATGGCACTTTCAGATGGGTCTATTACTCCAGAAGATATTTTAGCTATTAAAGGGCCTTCTGCAGTACAACAATACCTTGTTAATGAAGTACAAGAAGTATATCGTTTGCAAGGGGTGAAGATTAACGATAAGCACTTTGAGGTAGTAGTACGTCAGATGATGCGTAAAGTTAGGGTTCAAGATCCAGGAGATACCATATTCTTAGAGAACCAACTGATTCATAAAGATGACTTTATTAAAGAAAATGACGACATTTTCGGTAAAAAAGTGGTTGAAGAAGCAGGAGATTCTGAAACGCTAAAAGCAGGACAGATTGTGACCGCTAGAGAACTTAGAGATGAGAATTCTTTATTGAAGCGTAATGACAAAGCCTTGGTAACAGCAAGAGATGCTGTAGCTGCAACCGCTACACCAATCTTACAAGGTATTACTAGAGCTTCTTTACAGACCAAGTCATTCATTTCTGCAGCTTCCTTCCAGGAAACTACAAAAGTGCTAAACGAAGCAGCAGTCGCTGGTAAGGTAGACGGTCTAGAAGGACTTAAGGAAAATGTTATTGTAGGTCACAAAATACCAGCTGGTACTGGTATGCGTGCTTATGACAATGTGCTCGTAGGTTCTAAAGAAGAGTACGATGAAATTCTAGCTAGAAAAGAAGCTTTAAAATTTTAATCTGAAGGTATGAGTGATAAAGAAAACCAAATCAATATAGAATTAGATGAGAAAACCGCTGAGGGCACTTACTCGAACTTGGCTGTGATTAACCATTCTGTATCTGAATTTGTGGTAGACTTTATTAGCTTAATGCCAGGAGCTCCTAAGGCTAAAGTGAAGAGTAGGGTGATACTCACCCCACAACACGCTAAAAAATTCTTGAAAGCATTGCAAGACAATGTGACTAGGTTTGAAAGTAGCCATGGAACCATTAAAGATTATGAACAGCCAGGCATACCCATTAATTTTGGGCCTGCAGGTGAAGCTTAATATAAAAAAACCCTACTCATTTTGAGTAGGGTTTTTTATTATAAATAGTTGCTTTTATTATTCTTTCTTAGTTATAGCTCCGCTTCTGAGGTAAATCTCAATGTTACGGTAGGATATTTTTGTTGAGTCATTTGCAATGAAAAGGCAGAATCTGCTAAAAATACCAATTGTCCTCTTTTGTCTTTGGCAAGAAATTTGCTTTTTATTCTAGAGAACTCTTTAAATTCTTCATTGTTTTTATCCTCTGGCACCACCCAACAAGCTTTGTACACAGGAAAGTTCTCGTAGGAACATTTGGCTCCGTATTCGTGCTCTAAACGGTATTGAATGACTTCGTATTGAAGGGCGCCCACTGTTCCAATAATTTTTCTTCCATTAAGTTCCAAGGTGAATAATTGCGCCACTCCTTCATCCATAAGTTGGTCTACCCCTTTATTGAGCTGTTTGGCCTTTAGAGGATCTGCATTGTTTATATACCTAAAGTGTTCTGGAGAAAAACTTGGAATGCCTTTATAATGAAGCGACTCTCCCTCAGTAAGGGTATCTCCAATTTTAAAATTTCCAGTATCGTGAAGTCCTACAATATCTCCAGGATAAGAGATGTCTACAATTTCTTTTTTCTCTGCAAAAAATGCATTGGGACTTGAAAATTTCATTTTTTTGTTATTCCGCACATGCAAATAAGGTTTGTTTCTTTCAAAAGTGCCTGAAACAATTTTAATAAATGCGAGCCTATCCCTATGCTTCGGATCCATATTGGCATGTATTTTAAATACAAATCCAGTCAGGGCTTTTTCAGAGGGTTCTACGATTCTTTCTTCTGCTTTCTTAGGTCTTGGGGTTGGGGCTATATCTATAAAACAGTCTAAGAGTTCTCTCACCCCAAAATTGTTTAAAGCAGAACCAAAAAATACAGGTTGTTGGTTTCCTTTTAGATAAGTGTCTTTGTCAAAAGGAGGGTAAACACCCTGAACCAGTTCAAGGTTCTCCCTTAATGCGTTAGCCTGAGTACTCCCAACTATTTTTTCTAGTTCAGGACTATTGACATCGTCAAAAGCAAGGGTGTCTTCTATATTTTTTTTGCTGTCACCACTAAATAAATTAATGTTGCTTTCGTAAATATTATAAATCCCTTTAAAGTCATATCCCATGCCAATCGGAAAACTCATAGGGGTAACTGTTAAACCTAATTTTTGCTCTACTTCATCTAATAAGTCAAAGGCGTCTTTTCCCTCTCTATCTAACTTATTTATAAAGACAAGCATTGGAATATTTCTCATTCTACAAACAGACACTAGTTTTTCTGTTTGTTCCTCTACTCCTTTGGCTACATCTATTACTACTATAACACTGTCTACTGCAGTGAGGGTTCTAAAGGTATCTTCAGCAAAATCTTTGTGCCCTGGTGTATCTAGAATATTGATTTTTTTATCTCTGTAAATAAACGCAAGAACCGAAGTCGCTACAGAGATACCTCTTTGTCTTTCAATTTCCATGAAATCACTGGTAGCCCCTTTTTTGATTTTATTATTTTTTACCGCACCCGCCTCTTGAATCGCGCCCCCAAATAGTAATAATTTTTCTGTTAGGGTGGTTTTACCGGCATCTGGATGTGAAATAATTCCAAAGGTTCTCCTCTTACTAATTTCTTGTGCTAGACTCATGAAAAAAATTTGTACAAAAATAAGCTAAATATTAGGCTTCAATGCGCAGATTTAAAAAAATCATATGACTAATGTTATTTTGCTTTAAGGATTAATTCTGCTTTAAATTATTTATTAATTACACTCTTAATCGTTTTTTTTATTCATTTAGTCGATCGTTATATCTATTTGAGCGATATAAAACTATTTTGCGGATCAAATATTTTTTTTAATTCAAGGACTTAAAAACTTCAGAGCTTATAGTAAGCGCTAGATATTAGTATATAAATCATTAAGTATGGAAGTGATAAAAAAAAGCGTATTCACTAAAGTCTATATGATTTTACTAGTTTTCATGGTATTCCCTAAACTTTATGCACAGCAAGAAGCACAATTCACGCAGTTTATTCACAGCACTCAATCGTTTAACCCTGCATATGTTGGATTAGACGGAGAGAAGAGTTTGGTAGCCCTTTATAGGGCACAATGGATAGGTATAGAAGGAGCACCAAAAACACAGGTGATTAATTACGGCAGTCCAACACGTTGGAAAGGCTTAGCCATTGGTTTTGGTTTATTAAATGATAAAATAGGACCTACCTCTGAAACCTTATTAAATTTAGATTTTTCCTATAACGTAGATCTGTCTAGTGATATTAGAGTCGCTTTTGGAATTAAAGTCAGTGCACATCTATTGGATATTAATTTTAGTTTATTAAACCAAGATTATAGCCTTGGACCAGACCCGGTGCTGAAGAGTTCTATTGACAATCGTTTGTCTCCAAACATAGGTGCAGGAGTTTTTTATTACACCCCTGATTTTTATTTAGGTTTATCTGTTCCTACATTCTTGGAAACACAATACTTTGAAAACTCCTCTCTTTCAAAAGCAAAAGAAAAAATGCATTTTTATCTCCATACTGGTTTTGTGAAGGAGGTATCTAATGAGGTTCTTTTAAGGCCGAGTGTCTTATTTAGAGCCGTTGCAGGGGTACCCTTACAAACAGACCTATCCTTGGCTATGTTATTAAAAGATAAAGTTACATTTGGTTTGTCATACAGAGTTAAAGCAGCTGTGAGTGGTCTTATTGGGTATCAGTTTTCTGATCATTTTTTCACAGGAATTTCATATGATAGGGCAGCGACAGATTTGGGGCAAGAAATTTTTAATAGTGGCTCTATTGAGTTAGTTTTAAAATATTGTTTTACAAAAACTCCCTCTAAGATAAGATTCAATTTTTAATAAAATACAGTGAATTTTAGATGTATAAGTCTAAAAAATGTATTTTTATAAAATGAAAGAATTTGTTGTTTTAGTTAACGAAAAAGATGAGCCACAAGGGCTCATGGAAAAGATTGAAGCACATGAAAAAGCATTACTTCACAGGGCTTTTTCAATTTTCATCAACAATGATAAAGGAGACATAATGCTCCAACAAAGAGCACTTTCCAAGTATCATTCTCCGGGTCTATGGACAAATACATGTTGTAGTCACCAGCGAGATGGAGAGGCAAATTTAGAGGCTGGAAAAAGAAGGTTAATGGAAGAAATGGGATTTCAGACCCCATTAAAAGAATTGTTTTCATTCGTTTATAAAGCAGATATGGGCAATGGCCTTACAGAGCACGAGTTTGACCATGTAATGCAAGGCACCTATAATGATCAGCCTGATCTTAACCCTGATGAGGCAGCTTCTTGGAAATGGATGTCTCCAGAAGCAGTTAAATTAGATATAGAAAATCATCCTGAACGCTATACTCCGTGGTTTAAGATTATATTTGAGAAATATTATATGTACCTTTCGTAAAAAATTGGAATGAGAGTTACTATCAGTAGAAAAGCACACTTTAACGCCGCACACAGACTACACAATGCGCATTGGAGTGAAGAACAAAACACCAAAATTTTTGGCAAGTGCAATAATCCACATTATCACGGACACAACTACGACCTTGTGGTAAGTGTTACAGGAGACATTGATCCAGATACCGGCTATGTAATGGATGCAAAGATTTTAAAAGACCTTATCAAATCAGAAGTAGAGGTTGCATTAGATCACAAGAATCTCAATATAGAAGTTCCGGAGTTTAAAAATCTAAACCCAACTGCAGAGTATATTGCGGTGGTGATTTGGAATAAACTCAAGCCTCATTTAGACGCTTCTCATGATTTGTCAATTACGCTCTATGAGACTCCGAGAAATTATGTTACCTATAACGGATAATAAAGCCTAACAATGTCACTGTATCCACTTAAGTTCACACCCATTTTAAAAGAGCGAATTTGGGGAGGCAACCGTCTTAGAACAGTTCTTTCTAAAGAGAATTCCTTTGAGGGAGTAGGGGAAAGTTGGGAGATTTCTACAGTAGAAGGAAGTGTTTCAGTGGTGGCCAACGGCATTTTTAAAGATACTTTGTTAACAGATCTAATAGCAAATTATTCCTCTGATTTGTTAGGTCATAAAGTGGTTAGAGACTTTGGCCTTCAGTTCCCTATACTCATTAAATTTTTAGATGCAGCGGCAAATCTCAGTATTCAGGTACACCCAAACGATCGGTTGGCCAAGGAAAGACATGATTCATTGGGAAAAAATGAGATGTGGTATGTAATGGATGCTACCCCTGAGGCTTCTTTAATTGTTGGGTTTACTCCAGGAATGTCTCCTGAGAAGTATCATGAGTGTATTGCAGATGGTTCTATCGAAAGGGTTATGGAAAAACATCCCGTTCGTTCAGGAGATGCATTTTTTATAGAAGCTGGAACTGTTCATGCCATTGGAGCAGGGATACTATTAGCGGAAATTCAACAGACCTCAGATGTTACCTATAGGGTGTACGATTTTAATAGAAAAGACGCTCTAGGAAATTTCAGGGAGCTTCATACTGAATTAGCTGTAGATGCGATTAATTTTAAAGCTAATTCCCAAGAAAAATGTGTTTATACCTCAGTGTCAAATACGCCCAATGAAATAATAGCAACGCCCTATTTCACGACAAATTACTTACCAGTTCAAGGGGAATATCATGCAGATAAAGTATCTCAAGATAGTTTTAAAGTATATATATGTGTGCAAGGCAGTGGAAAAATTCAGAACAGCCACGGAGAGGTAGATTTTCTTTATGGAGAAACGGTACTAATACCCGCTAACAGTGAATACGTTAAAATCATCAGTAATCAAGGCTGTGTTTTACTAGCCGTTCAATATTAGTTTTTTTCTATGCCTAAATCATAGTTGGAGTTACGTCTAAAAAACGTAATTTTGTCAAAATTTAAAAAATAGCATTATGGCTAGCATAAAAGACTTAAAAAAGGATATAAACTATGTATTAGGAGATATCATTGAAGCAGTTTACCTTTGGGAAGCTGCGACTAATAATTTAGATTCAAAAGAAGGATCTGCTTTAATCGATCAAGCTATTGAAGTATTTGATGGGCTTATCGCAAGAGTTAATGACAAAAAAGCAGACAATCGTTCTGCTCATTTAAAGTCAGTTAAAAATGACCTTGAAACAAAAGCAACAGAATTAGTTACTGCACTCAATAAGCTTTCTGCTTAATATTGTTGTTGTATTCTTAAAAAAAAGGCCCGCTATATAGCGGGCCTTTTTTTATGTATGGTTATGAGCCTTTACTAGTTTTTGGATTTAAGCTCTTTTATAAATTTGTCTAGTTGCTTTCCATATTTAGAAGTCGCTACCTCTGGTGTAAGTTTGTTGTATATGGAATCTAAAAATTTAACATTAGCATTAGCAGCATCATTTAAAGTGACATAAGGAGCTACATAAGAGTCTGAGTTATTTAAAGCAAAATTCAGCACAAATAAATACCTTCTTAAAGCATTCTTATCTGCTGCTTTTTGAAGTGAATCTAATACCACTTGGTTATTATCATTTGAAGCTTTTACGGCTTTTTCCATGACCATCATGTCTTGGATGTTGAACCTAGACATCATTTCGGTGTATTCCATGAAGGTGTCGTTAGTGCTTGTTCCTTTAATGACAGGGTCTGAATCGAATGTATTCCATTTAGTGTCTATTTGAATATTACCAGGCTCTCCAAAAAAGGTAATACGGTCATTAATGTCATTATTATCTTTTTTATTTAAGTATAAATAAAATACTTCGGGGCTTTCAATTTTAGTGTCAAATTTAAAGTTACCAGAACCATCAATTTCAATAGAATCAATTGTTACTAAGGTAGTATCTGGAATATGCTGCAGGTACAAAGTACCTTTCTTTAAACCTTTAACTTGCCCAGACACAATCATGCTGTCTATAGATGGAGTTTGATTACAACTGATCAATGTAATTGTGAGTAATCCTAAAATGTAATGTTTCATTGGTTTTGAATCGTTTGCCACAAAGATGGCTAAACTCTTTAAGTTATGGAATAAAAAATATTAAAAATTAGAAGCAATTTCCATTAAATAGGCACAAAATAGCGCTCCTGCAGTTCCAACAACATAACCGCCAACAGCTAGTAAAACACCAACAGAGGTCAGAGATGGGCTAAATTCAGCTGCAACTACAGGGGCAGAGGCTGCACCTCCTACATTTGCCTGGCTGCCTACCGCTAAAAAGAAGAAAGGGGCTTTAATTATTTTAGCCACTATAATTAATAATGCAGCATGGACTGTAATCCATATAAGACCTATTGCAATAAGTCCTGGATTGTCTAAAATTTGGTTGAGGTCCATTTTCATCCCTATGGTAGCCACTAGGATGTAAATAAATACGCCCCCTATTTTACTTGCCCCTGCGCCCTCATAGTTTTTAGCTTTAGTAAAAGATAAAATAATACCAACAGTAGTTGCAATGACCACCATCCAAAAAAATGAAGAACCCAAAAATGACGCAAAACTCCTTTTGTCTGCAACAAATGAAAACTGTTCCGTTAAAAATTCACTGAGGTAATTTCCAGTCAAGTGAGCCAATCCAACAGAAGAAAATCCAATGAATAACAATACCATATAATCTTTAGTTGTTGGAATTCTATTGACTTTTTCTTGGAACTTAGCGACCTTAATTTTAAGAGATTCAAGGGCCGAGGTGTCTGCCTGAAGCCAACGGTCAATTTTTTTAGTTTTACCCACACCTAATAATAGTATTGCCATCCAGATATTGGCTACGACAATATCTATTAAAACCATACCGCCATACTTCTCTGGGTTATAGTTAAAGATCTCAAGCATTGCAGCCTGATTGGCCCCACCTCCAATCCAACTTCCTGCAATGGTAGCAAGACCTCTCCAAATAGCATCAAAGTCATTTCCGCCAACAGTTTCAGGAGAGAAAATAGATACCAAAAGAATGGCTATTGGGCCACCAATAACTATTCCTAACGTCCCAGTGAAGAACATGATGAGTGCTTTCTTACCCAAGCTAGCAATGGCTTTTAAGTCTATACTCAAAGTCATTAGCACTAAAGCAGCAGGCAATAGATACCTGCTGGCCATAAAATATAAGTTAGAACGACTGTCAGAAATAATATCTAAACTCACCAAGAATGACGGGAGTAAATAGCACATCAGTACTCCGGGGATAAAGGTGTAAAATCTTTTCCAAAAGCTATTGTTGCTGTTAGAGGTTAAAAAGACAAAACCAAGACAAGCAGTTAAAAGTCCAAATACAATAGTGTCGTTTATTATTAAAGGGTCATTCATTTTAAATAATCTTAAAAAGTGTATTGGTTTGTATTTAAATCTTGAGGCCTACAAATGTTTGTTTAAAAATGCAGGTAAAAAATTGGCTACACCATCGTTAACACATGAGTCGATAGTTTCTTTGGCAATTTCTTTCACGGCCTCTCTAGCGTTTTCTACTGCCACACCATAACCCACACCAGAAAGCATAGAAATATCATTAAAATTATCTCCAAAGGCAACAATGTTTTCTAACCCAATACGGTGGTCTAGTAAAGATTTAATGCCGCTCAGCTTGTCAATACCTCCTGGGGTAATTTCAATTAGGGTGTCATTGGATCTATACACACCAAGATCGGAGGAATATTGGGCAACAAGGGTTTTAAATAACGCGTCTATATTTTCTTTTACGCCCATTAGCATTAATTTATGTGCCCCTATTTTTTGTGCTTCCCACCTTTTAAGTGTAGTTAAATTGGATTCTAGAATTACTTTAGTTTGGGTATTAAACTCTTCTTTGTCTATTCGCTCACTTCTAAAAGGAGCCGTCCATTGATCATGGGAATATAAACCAACAGCAACATTAAATTCTTGGCTAAGCTCAATTATTTTAGCGACCAGATTTAACGAAATATAATGACTGCTTAAAATTTTGCTACCCTGCATGACCAGCGCGCCATTATAGCATATTATGGGCTGTACCTCAATGCCTAATTCTTTCTGAATGTAGTGCATGCCACTGGGCATTCTAGCAGACACAAGTACCATTTTCAGACGATCTTTATAGGTTTTAAATACCTTATTACACTTTGGAGTTGTTTTTTTTGTAGGTCCAAGTAAAGTTCCATCTAAATCAGAACAAAGCATTTTTATGATCATATTAAATATTTAGCCAATAAGTGAATTTTAAATTTAAAGACCTGAACTTAGGGGCGAAATCAGTAACAAAATAATTGTCATTATACACTATAAATAGGTCAGATAATGGCGCAAAGCGCCACTGAACGCGGCTGTTAATGCCTAGATTGTCATTTCTATTGCTGTACTGAATCAGGGTAGTCCAAAAAACCGATTTATTAAAGGTTACAGCTACCCTTGGGCTTAGCAGCCAGATATCTGCGTCTGCATAGGGTTTTGGCATTCTCAATTGATTGTATTCATACTGAAGTCCAACAATCACTTTGGGCTGTAGTCTCAAGTTTAAGCTGCCTTTAATAACGTTTCTGCGCCCATTATAAAATTGACCAAAACCAGGTTCAAAAGAATAAGAAAATACTTTTCTCCTGTCCGACTCATACCGCAATT
>Ga0209653_1001194_pt1 | contig 21281 bp, 35 predicted proteins | sample SaaInl6LU_22_DNA_FD_184644 | JGI IMG/M metagenome (GOLD analysis project Ga0209653, IMG submission 184644) | Marine microbial communities from expanding oxygen minimum zones in the Saanich Inlet - ESP_116LU_22_DNA (SPAdes) (version 2) | ecosystem: Environmental > Aquatic > Marine > Intertidal...
ATATCCATCAAAAGAACGCTGACATTCTTGGCTGTAGCCGTGCTACTGCTAAACCTTTTATCTTTGCCTTTCTATACGGGGCTGGTGGTAAAAAGCTTGGTAGTATTTTAAAGTGTTCTGAAAAAGAAGGTAATAAAGTTAAGAAAAAGTTTCTAGATGCTATCCCAAGCTTAAAGAAACTTATTGCCAAAGTTCAAAACATAGCAGAAGTACAGGGGTATATCCCCGGTCTTGATGGGAGACCTATTCATGTTGAATCTACCCATAAGGCTCTTAATTATCTTATTCAAGGTGCTGAAGCAGTTGTTATGAAATACACAGTAAACATGATACATGAGGAACTAGCTAAAGAAAATATTACTTCAAAAATTCTCTTGTTCTATCATGATGAGGTCACTTATGAAGTTAAAGAAGATCAAACTGAAAAGGCGAGAGAAATCATTATGCGTTGTTTCGAAGAGGCTCCTAAAGCACTTGGAGTAAACATTATGACTTGCGGTGATTGTAAGATTGGAGAAGATTACTATGACGTCCATTAGGCCAATAACTCCTGTTATTAGATTGATGACAAAAGAAGAACGGCAAGCTTCTAAGGAACGTGAACTAAAAAACGGTTGGCGCAAATGTGCTAGCTGTGGCAATGCAAGCAAAGGAACTTGGTGTGGATTCTGTTTCGAAGAAGAGTGAACAGATTAGACTTAGAATTAGGCTTAGTGTAGCCGCCTATTCTTATGAGTACAAGAATAAAAGCATTATGTCTGACGCAGAGTTTGACCGCCTATCTTACTTAGTAGATACTAGTATTACTACTGGTAATCGTAAGTTGGATAACTTTTTTAAAAAACATTTCGAACCTGCTACTGGAATGTGGGTTCGGAAACACCCCGATAAAGCTGGACTAGAAAATATTTACCATAGAATCTGGAAGGATCACTAAAGATGTATATAAGCGTAGAAGAGAACATTCGTATTGAGTTTGATCGTTTCTTTGAAGCAGTCAAGTTCAACGGGTATGTTATTGAAGAGAACCTTGCCGAACTTCTAGACACGCTGGAAGAAAATATCATTCAAGAGTACAATGGTCAAACTAACGAAATTTATGAAGAAGGTTATGATGATGGTCGAGATAGTGGTTTTGACTCAGGTTATGATGAAGGTTTTTCTGAAGGTAAAGAGCAAGGCCATGACGATGGTTATCAAGAAGGCCATGACGATGGCTATGAGCTTGGGCAAGCAGATGCTCTTGAAAATTGTAATTGTGGAGAGGAAACCTAATGTTTACAATTGAACACGAAGACACTTATACGGTAGTAACTACTTTAGACCAAGCAGGTCTATATGCAGATATTGAGGTAATACTTGATGAGACTGACGTTGTTTTGCGGCAGTTCAATGAAGAAACTAAGTGTTATGACTTGATAAACATATCACATCAACAATTTAAAGACATTATTGCGTCTTTATCAAAGGCCGAAGGGGCTTACTATGCGATCTGATCTTTATGAAACCATTGCCTTACAATTCTTCACACCCGGGCATAGACATCACGATGACCTAGTTACAGGGCTTAGAGAAGAAGCGGCAGAGGTAAATTCAGCCATTCATTTAGGAACTCGAAAACAAGTGTTAGATGAGCTTGGAGATGTCCTTTGGTATGTAACTGTTATGGCAAACTATGAAGGTAGCAACCTCTCTGAAATTATGAAGATTAACTATGAAAAACTCGAAAAACGTGCTATTAACGGAAAGAAAGGAAATAGCAATGCCTAATTGGTGCATGAACAACGTACAGATCTCTGGTGAAAAAGAAACACTAGAAAAAATTGAAGTAGCCGCAAACAATAATGAACTACTTAAATTCTTAGCCCCTTTAGGCCAAGACTGGGATTATGGGTTAGCGGTAAATACATGGGGTACAAAATGGGATGTCAACGAGCCGTACTGTGATTGGGACGGGGACGATACCCTTCAATTAAGTTTTGATACTGCTTGGGGTCCACCTTTAGGGGCTTACGATATAGCAGAGTCAACAATGAATCTAGAAATTACTGCAAGCTTTTATGAACCCGGTATGTGCTTTGTAGGAGATCGAGAAGATTCTTATGAGTTTGACTTTGAAGATGAAAACTGGGCAGAGTATATCCCAACAGACTTAATCGATGATTGGGGGTTAGAGGATGAGTATGATAACTGGAAAGAGTGGCAAGAAGAAGAAGAGGAAGGGTAAAAATTACCTGACGTTAAAGAACAATAAAGGAAAATCTATATGAAGCTAAGGATACCTTTTATAAACAGACATAGGTATATTGTTTTGAAAAGCTATACATTCAACAAATTTGTTCATGAAAACTCACCGTTGGTTATGTCTAAAAATATCAAAAAAGAAAGTTTCTGTCCTAGCAAATCAATAGGAGATAGATTTTCTAATGGGTTTAACACCTGCTATGGTTATATAAAGTCTTTAGATGTATCTATCACGATACCCGCTTGGACTGAGTTCAGGATTAAGAGCGATAACAATAATTTTGGTTATATGTTTCCTGGTAGTAGCCTTAGTCAAGCAGATTCGGTCAATGATCCAGAGTATACGCCACCTAAAGATCAGTTCATGTCTAAACTTCTTGTCCCTTGGATGCTAGAGGCTAATAGAAATGTTAAGTTTGTAATGGCAAAGCACCCATTAAATATGACAAATATGAACACGATTACTGGGGTGGTTTCTTTTTATAATGGCATGCATTCCCCCCATATATTTAACGGTATACCTAAAAATTCTGACTTTATTGTACCTTTTAGTACACCCTTGGTTAGTCTTTTCCCTTTGAGTGAATTACCAATTTATCTTAAAACGGAGTATAATAAAGACATGTTTAATACTCTTTTCGAGGCTCAATCTCTTGGAAGAAACTACATCAAGGGTGCATGCTTGAAAAATGATAGACTAAATAAGAAAAAGGAGCTACTATGATAGCTATTATTGATGGAGATGTTTTGTTATACATGAGTATATGGAACATGGAGACTAAGGAAGAAGCGAAAGAAAGGTTTGATGAAATATTTCAGAATACATTAGAGAGTGTATTTGCAACAGACTACGTCATGGCATTAGGTGGCCCTGACAATTTTAGAGTTGATCTTTATCCAGATTATAAAGGCAACAGAGTAAAATCAAAATCGACAAGACCGGATTGGTTCTTAGATTTGAAGTCTGATATCGAAAGCGGGTATGAAGGATGTGTTTTTTCTGATAACTGCGAAGCGGATGATCTGGTAAGAATATGGGCGACTGAGTGTGACAATGCTGATATAAAACGAATTGTTATTTCAGTGGATAAGGATCTCGATTGTATTAGTGGTCTTCACTATAATCCTCGTAAAGGTTCAATTTACACTGTAGAACAAGAAGATGCAAATTACTTTTATTGGAAACAAATTCTTATGGGGGACTCTACGGATAACATCCCTGGACTTCCTGGAATTGGACCTAAAAAAGCGGATGCAATACTAGCACATAATACTAAATATAAAGACAGTGTATGTCGGGCCTACTATAATAAATATGGAGAAGAAGGCTACAATTACCTGATTACCAATGGGCGTCTTATTCACATTTGGCGACACCTGAATGATCACTTTGTATTAGATCGGAAACACTATGACAATGCTATCAAAAGCTGAAATTGGTCATTGGAATTATGCTTATAAGTTTGATCCCGAACAATGGTTTGGTTTCATATACTGTATAGAAAATACTGTAACAAGTCAATTTTACATAGGGAAAAAACAGTTTTACCATGGCGGTAAAAAGAAATCAAGAACTTATGGTAAAGAAATGACTTGGCGAACTTATGAGGGTTCTTCTACAAAGGTCAAAGGCGATATTAAAAAGTATGGAAAAGATAACTTCAACTTTAATATTGTTGATATGTATAAAACAAAAGGTGGTCTTTATTATGCAGAGGCTTATCTACAAATGTTAAGTGAATGTATGACTGAAACTTTAAGCGACAATTCTACGCCTCGTTTTTATAATAGGCAAATTGCAGCTATTAGGTTTGTTCCTAATGAACACCCTACAAGTAAGACTAAGTCTTTTGTTGGTAAGATAAAAAGGAGATATGCATGATTATGCACCCCGCAGCCCCCATTTCATGGCTAATTGCCATGTTTGTATTAGCACTCACTATGTTGAACTACTTATTCGGATTTATGAAGTTAGACCCTGTAATGTCGGTTGTAATCTATCTATTTTTTACAGAGTTTAGCAAATTAGTAGCGGAGATGACTAACAATGGGAAGAATAGTAACTAAGAATCAGCCCTGTGAATTTTGTGGAGGGTCAGACCCTAAACAGATATACGAAGATGGGTCTGCTTTTTGTTTTTCTTGCCGCAAAAGCTATCCTAAACCCAAAGAAGGAGATGATAGTTTGGATTTTGAACCAGTGACAAAGAATAATAGCTGGAGCGAATCTAAGCTTCAGGAAGTAAGAAATGAATATATTACACGAGGTTTTAAAGAGAGGAATATCTTTAAGCAGGTTTCTGAGCATTATGGTGTTAAGGTTTCTTACAATATTGATGGTGACATTGACGCTCATTATTATCCTTACTACAGTGATAATACCTTGGTTGGATACAAGGTCAGAACTTTACCAAAGGACTTTACAAGTCTTGGAACCATTAGAGGTGGAATGTTTGGACAGTCCTTGTACAACGGAGGTAAGCGACTAGTAATTACAGAAGGTGAGCTTGATGCTATGGCAGTACAATCTGCATGGTACAAAAAGTATAAAACCTTTTATCCTGTTGTTTCTTTACGATCTGCATCGAGCATTAAAGACTTGATTAATGAGCGGGACTGGATTCGTAAATTCGATGAAGTAGTTTTGTGGCTAGACAACGATGATGCTGGTAAAGAGGCTATGAAAGAAGCCGCCCGTATTATTGGTTATGATAAGATTAAAGTTGCTAAATCTACTGAAAAAGATGCTTCTGATCTTTGGATTAAGGAACCAGACAAGGTTCTAAAAACAATATATGATTCTGTAGAGTATACACCTGCAGGTATCTTAACTAAAGAAGAACTCTGGCATCAGCTAGAAGATTACAATAAAATAGAATCAGTACCTTATCCTGAGTATATGACTGGCCTTAATGAAAAATTAAAAGGTATGCGCTTTGGCGAAATAACTCTGTGGACTTCAGGCACTGGTTCAGGTAAATCAACACTATTAAGAGAAATTGCTATTGATCTTTTGGAAAAAACAGAAGATAAAATTGGCATCATCTCGTTAGAAGAGTCACCAGCTGAAACCGCTAGAAAGATGGCGGGTATGGCAATAAACAGGAATCCTGCAAATGACGAGATCCCAATTGAAAAACTTAAGGAAGGATTTGATATCGTTTTTGGTAGCAACCGTGTTATGGTCCTTGATCATCAAGGTAGCATATCAGATGGCTCCATTATGGACTTTCTGGAGTATATGTGTCTTAGCGGTTGTAAGTACCTCTTTGTTGACCATATTACTATTTTGGCTTCTGAAGGGGCCGAAGGGTTAACTGGTAACGAAGCTATAGACAAAATAATGAATGACCTTTTAAGGCTGTGTAAGAAGCATAATGTGTGGATCGGCCTAATTAGTCACCTACGTAAGACAGATAATAAGGGGAAGAGTTTTGAAGAAGGTAAATTACCATCAATGGATGACATCCGTGGGTCTGGTTCTATTAAACAAATCAGTATGGACATTATCGCTTTTGCTAGAAATGTTGGGTCGGCTGTTCATGACGAGCGCAACACTATTAAAACAAAAGTTCTTAAATGTCGATACACAGGTTTGACCGGACCAAGCGGTAGCCTTTATTATGAGTTCGAAACAGGTAGGCTATCGAAAGGTCTTGATCAGTTTGAAGAACAATCGGAAGGAGTTATGCAAGTATGATGAATGACCAAACTCTTGTATTAATGTCGATTGTCTATCAAATGTTAGAAAAAGACCCTAATATAGATGGATTCAATCCATTTGTACAAGAATACTTAGAAGGTTTGGCAGAAGAATTAAACGAGATGACTGAAGAAGAACAGAATCATGTTTATTTCTATGCTGACACCTTCTTTAATAAAATAAACAATGTAAAAGAGGTGTTACACTAATGGAAGAAATTTTTAAAACCTTTGTCAAAGAAGGTTATACAAACAAACAATTCGAAAAATGGGTTAACAACCCTAATGTTAAAAAGATCTATGATCCTAAACAACTAGAGGCCATTAAAGAAATGTGGAAAGGCACTCCTGTTGAGAGTGTTGTAGAAGCAAGCGTAGACTTCCAGATTGAAGTTGCAGAAGAAATCATGGAAACCTACAAAGATACTTTGGAAGCACTAGCTAACACAAAACCAAAAACAAAACCACGTAACAAAGACAAATAGGGAAAATAAAATGCAACCATACGAAAGTTTCATCCATCTTTCTCGTTACTCACGTTTTCTAGATGACGCAGGTCGTCGTGAAACATGGGACGAGACTGTAGATCGACTCGTAGGATTTTGGAAAGAACGTGTCGGTACAAATACTGTTACCGAAGCGGAATATTCAGAACTTCGCAGTGCTATCTATAATCGTGAAGTAATGCCTTCTATGAGGGCTATGTGGAGCGCTGGCAAGGCTCTTGAACAAAATCATTTCCGTGGTTATAACTGTAGCTTTGCTGCGGTTGATCATATTCGTGTATTCGATGAGATTCTTTTTATTCTCATGGCGGGTACAGGGGTTGGCTTCTCTGCTGAAGCTAAATACGTAAATAAACTACCAATTATTAACGATACCTTTACGGAGACAGAGCGTGTTATTAGTATTGAAGACAGTGCAGAAGGTTGGGCAAAAGGTTTACGAAAGCTTATTGCTGAACTATACTTGGGTAACATTCATCAGTGGGATTACAGCCGTATTCGTCCTGAAGGTGCTCGCCTAAAAACAATGGGTGGTCGGGCTTCTGGGCCGGAGCCTCTTAAAGAACTTTTTGTATTTATTACAAATATGTTTACTAAGGCGGCTGGTCGAAAACTTCGTCCGATTGAAGTACATGATATTGTTTGTAAGATTGCCGAAGTAGTTGTAGTAGGCGGTGTTCGCCGCTCTGCTCTGATTTCTTTGTCTGACTTGGGTGATCCTGAAGTTCGTGATTGCAAATCTGGTCGATGGTGGGAAACAGAACAACAACGTGCTTTAGCTAACAACTCTGCTTCTTATGAAACTAAACCTTCTATGGCTGTATTTATGGACGAATGGATCGCCCTTATGAAGTCAGGCTCTGGTGAACGAGGTATTGTATCTCGTTATGGGCTACAAGAAATGGCTCCAGAACGTAGAGACGGTGATAAAATTGTTGGTCTAAATCCCTGTGCAGAAATTGCACTACGATCAGGACAACTTTGTAATCTTACTGAGGTTGTGTGTCGTGAAAATGATACAGCAGAAGACCTTAAGCGCAAAGTTCGTATTGCAGCTATCTTAGGTACTCTACAAGCATCTCTTACTGACTTTAAATATGTACGTAAGATTTGGCAAAAGAACTGTGAAGAAGAAGCACTTCTAGGTGTTTCTTTAACTGGTATCCAAGATTGTAAGATTCTTCGAAAACCAAAGCCAGAGTTGCTAGAGGAAATGAAGAATGAAGCCATTAAAGCTAATGAAGAGTATGCTGCAAAGTTAAATATTAACCCTGCTGCTGCTATTACAACGGTTAAGCCAAGTGGTACTGTTTCTCAGCTTGTTGATAGTGCTTCTGGTATTCATGGACGTTTTGCGCCCTACTATATTCGGGCTGTACGTCAATCTAACAATGATCCATTAACTGCTTTCTTGAAAGACAAGGGTGTACCTAACGAAGAAGATGTTATGAACCCTGCTAAAACAACGGTGTTTTACTTCCCTATTAAATCACCAGAAGGTGCTACTCTAGCTAACGAACAGACAGCTATTGAGCAATTAGAAAACTGGTTGCTTTTTAAGAAGCACTGGGCAGAACACTCGGTGTCTGTGACTATTTATGTTAAAGAAGAAGAATGGATGGAAGTAGGTGCATGGTGCTACAAGCACTTTGATGCTCTTACTGGTATTTCTTTCTTACCTTATTCTGATCATACTTACGCACAAGCCCCATATACACCTTGTACTTATCATGAGTTTCTTGCCGCTACAGCAGCAATGCCGAAAGTTGACTTCTCTGAATTGTCTAACTATGAACAGGAAGACAATACAGAAGGCGCTCAAACTTTAGCCTGTGGAGCGGGTGGTTGTGAGATCTAAAGAGTTCTGGAAAATACCTGACGTTAAAGAACAATTGTCTCCTTGTATAAGGGAATGTAAACTAGAAGGTGCCTACTGCGAGAGTTGTGGTAGGCATCAAGATGATATCAGAATGTGGTCCACTTACTCCAACGATAAACGTAGAGAGATTATGGAAGACATAAAAAAGAAAGATTAGATATATGAAAACCTTCGGAAAGATTATCGGTGGCCTATTGGGCTATACAATTAGTGCAACCATAACTGTTTATGTAGGGCTTAATGTGTTGAAATGGCTAGGGGTTTCTTTGGTCCTATGACAAAAATCATAGACCTTAATAGTAAGAGACCTAAGAGTGAAGAGAAACTAGAAATCGATCAAGCAATGGAAAATCACAACTATGTTATGGATATTTGTGATGATATCTTTGATTATGGGTCTGTACTCATAACTCAAAGCGTTGATGGTAATGCTCAAATATCTGTTAGTGGAATTGAGCTAGAGGAGGTCTTAGAAATGCTTGTAGCCTGTGCGCTTAAGATTCAAAACGAATAATGTTTGTTGCATTACTTGTGTATTGCAGCTTAGAACTCGGTACCTGTAAACCTGAAGTACATAATACTATTTTTAAGAAAGAACAAAAATGTTATGAATTTCTTGCTGCAGGTATTAAATATTATGAAGACCAAGGGAATATAGTTCCTGTGTATAAATGTGTTAATCTACTCGAAGATGAGTTAGATGAAGGAGTATAAAATGAGTTGGTTCCGAAGATACGTTAACTATTTATCGCTTTGGCGAGCCCATCGTGAAGCAGTAAAACAGCTTAATACGCTATCAGATAAACAGTTAAAAGATATTGGAATTAATCGATCTGACATTGATCGGTTGATATGGTTAGAAGAAGATAAAACAATGAGAGGTCGTGGATAATGGTAGAAGAAAATATTGAAGGTCAATTGGGTGAACTTGTAGAAGATATGTTTGAAACTTATATTGAAGATGGTTTTGATTTTAATACAGATCAATCCCTTAATGATATTTTCTTCATGATCTTTAATGATGCTGTTCAGATGACGCTTAAGGTGTTGGAAGAGAACTCTGAAGAGGAAGAGACAGAAGATTAATGTTATATGTCATTGGTAAAGATGATTGTCCTTGGTGTGATAAGGCTAAGGAATTGCTTGATAAAAACCACACTCAGTATGTATATAAGAATCTTAGTACTCTTTTTCCTGAAAAAAGAAAAGCTTGGAAAGATTTTATCAACAACGAACTCTCTAAGACTACTGTTCCTGTTGTTATTAATGTTATTGGTGGTTACTCAGAACTATCGGAGTTAATGGATGACTAAAAAACCAACAGGTAAACCTCGTGGAAGACCTTCTACTAAGGTTAAGCTAAAACATAACCCTAAGTCTGCTCGACAAGACTTCCTGAAGAAGTTTAAAGACTTAGATTCAATAGGCATCTATGGTGTAGATAAATTTACAACAGAGATCATAAACCATCTATGGGAAAACCCTGAAATTAGTTTTCATGTGACTGATAGCAATCGTTCTCGATTAGATAACTCTAACAAGTTATTTGGTCAACGAAGCTTTTCTATGTATCGTTGGAATGTATACCCAGAGTCTGGATTCATTGAACAACCTACAGTAGAGGCTATCTTAGTTTCAAAAGACTGTTGGGAAGAGGTTAACAAAAGACCTAACCCCCATAATGTCAAGTTGCTAATGCTGGAAGAAATCTAATGGATAACGATGTGGAAACCTTCTTTCCTTATAATCAACTTAAGGGTCACACTCTGGTAAACTTTATAGAGTTAAAGAAAACAGAGCAAGGTATGTTCAGTGACATTATGGTCGTTGAATATAAAGGTGAAGAGTATGAACTGCTCTGGGATGAACATTACTCTTACTACACTGGTAAGGTTAATGGTGAAAAAGGTTATGTACTGTAAACTAGGAGACTACTATGAATAAGATTAATGAACTATTTACGGCTCTTTGGGAGCATAAGAAGTCAATTATTGTCGGTGTAGCTATCGGCATTATCCTTGCTAACCTAGCAGGTTAACTTTACCCTCACTCTCTCTGGCTGTCCTTATGGATGGTTGGAGGGGGTGAGGGTTTATTTTTTTTTTCAAATTAGGAGAGTAGTATGGTATGGCTACTTCTATGGTTTCATGTGGTACCAGAGCAGGGTGTACGCTATCATCACCTTGGTACGTTTAGTAATGAAACTATTTGTAAAGCAGAGTTAAAAGAAGCCTCTGTATTGGTGAATGATAAGTTAGAAGCCATAGAGTGTATAGGGGTTAAGTTAAATGATTAGTAGAATATTACTTATTTATAAATGGTATAAGTTACTTAGGACTAAAAAGTACTCATGGGACTATTGTTTTGCTTGGTCCCTTTATAATTCAAAACACTACAATATTGATGGAAGTTACAGGAAATGAACGTGATAAACCTCAGAGAAGAGGCTATGAGGCTTAGGGCAAGATATAGCAGAGTTTGTATCAGATCTATGCAAAAACAATACCTGACGTTTAAGAATAAAATACTTGAGGCTCTGCCAAAGTGATACTACGGACTACTCTACTGACATCTGAAAGAGTACTTCCTAATGCCCCCCGATGATGTCCTCTCTACACCTCTTGTGTATACAACGCGGGGGGTTATTAAGTATCACTTTGGTATCCTTAAGAGGTATTATAAAGTGATGTTTTTGTTGTGTTATTTTATATAATGTTTTTAATATATTTCAATGTAATACTAAGAATATCTTTAAAGTGTTATTATTGTTTATAAAAATTTTGAAAATAAAAAATATCTTGACAATCAGAGTCAACGAAAAAGTTAAAAAGGAAATAATAAATGCCAGTAGACAACCGCAAAGATAAAACAGGCGGTCGAAAGCCTGGGGCGGGTCGTCCTAAAGGTTCTAAGAATATTAATTCTATGGCTTCTGTAAAGAAGCTAGAAGAACTCGCTTTTGATCCTATTGAAATGATGGTTACTAAATATAAAGACATCCAAAAGAAATTGGACTATCTAGAAGAAATTGGTAAGCATACCTCTGGTGCTTATGCTCAGATGACAGCCACACAAGGTACTCTGATAAACAACTTAATGGCCTATGGTTATAAGAAGATCCCTGATAAAATTGAACAAGAGGTAACGGAAAAACGCCCTATCTCTATTCTTTTAACTGACTCCAAAGATAATAAGGAAAATTAATCATGGGTAAAGAAACTGAGTGGCATTTATCTAAAAATGTTCCTATAACTTTTATTTTAGCAATTATAGCCCAATCCGTTGGGGTTGTATGGTTTGTATCAGGGCTAGAGTCAAGTGTTAATACAAACGTCCGTGACATTGCTCGTCATGAGATACGTATTGCAGAGATCGAAAAGACACAACAAGCAATGGCTGTCCTTAATGCTCGTATAGATGAGAATATTAAGGCTATTAGAGAAATGATGGAAACCTCCCGCAGTAATGCTACAGGGAGATAATCATCGTGGACCCTATCAGCTGTGTTACTCTTGCGGCTGGTGCCTTTAAGACTATTAAATCTGCTATTGCAGCAGGTAGAGACTTACAAGACATGACCAGCCAACTTTCTACTTGGGGTAAGGCGTTTAGTGATTTTTCTAATATAGAAGAAAGAACTAAAAACCCTCCTTGGTGGCAAAAGACTTTTAAAGGCAGTGATGAAGAAACTGCCCTTGAAATATTTGCACATAAGAAGAAGATGGAATCCATGCGTGAAGAGATCAAAGGCCACATATCGTGGAACTATGGTCCTAAAGCATGGGAAGAAGTATTACAGATAGAGGCGTCTATGCGTAAGAGACGTAAAGAAGAACTTTACAAGAAACAAGAAAGATTAGATAACCTAATCAATTGGACCATAGGTCTTCTAGTGTTTGGCATTGGAATTGCCATTCTAGGTAGTATCGCATGGTTTGTCGGTAACTACCAAGGGAGATGGTAACATGGAAAACTTAAAATTACCTATAGCCCTTGTTATGGCTATGGCAGTACAACTTGCCGCTGGTGTTTGGTGGGTATCTCAACAAGCCGCTACTATATCTAGCCTAGAAGACACAGTTAGTCAGCTAGGCTCTCGCATGGCTATTGAGGACAACGTTAATCTTAGGCGTGATGTTCAAGATAATGCGATGGAAATAGAGTATCTCCACGAGGAGATTGATGAGTTGTGGGAAGAAGAAGAGAACTTAGCTAATGCTATAGGTATGCTTACTAAACTACAGCAGCGCTTAGCGATCTTAGAGAATGAATTAAAATATATTAACCGTGACCACGACAATGTATTGGATATGAAGAATCATTAGATAATGAGATATGTCAAAAAGAAAGACAAATACATTTTTTATGACAATAACAATAAAATAATAATTGTAACTAGAAACCGATCTATAGGAGAAAAGCTATGCCACAAGGAAAAGGAACTTACGGAACCAAAGTAGGACGTCCACCTAAAAAGCCTAAAGGCGGTAAGAAGAAGTAATATGGGAAGAGCTAATCCAAAACTATGGGAGAGGGCCAAGACTCGTGCGAAGTCTCGTATGGGTGGTAAACACTCCGCTAGAGCTATGCAACTTGCTGCCAAGATCTATAGGGACTTGGGAGGCACTTATACAGGTACTAAAACCAAAGCACAAAAGTCTATGACTAAATGGACTAAACAGAAGTGGCGTACTAAGTCTGGTAAACCCTCTGTGCTTGGGCCTAAAGCTACAGGTGAACGTTATTTACCTACTAATTCAATCAACCGTATGACTGCTGAACGCTATGCTAGGTCTTCCGCTAAAAAGCGTAAAGACACTAAAGCAGGTAAACAGTATTCATCACAACCTAAGAAGCGTAAGTCATGAATGATATTGACAAAATTAAATCAGCTGATAGGCAACGCCAAATGAATAAAGCTTTTAAGTATGGATCTAAGGAAGGTGAAAATAATAACCCCTATCGAGCCTTAAAGCCAGCTATGAAAGCTTATAAAAAGAGTTATAAAAAGTAATGATACAGTTACATGAGAAACAGTCAGAGGTTATTAGAGATCTATTTGTAGATAATACTTGTAGGTACTCAGTGGTAAATGCCGCACGGGGCTTTGGTAAGTCCTATTTAGCGGCTACTGCGGCTATCATTGCCGTACAAGAGTTAATGGCTCTAGATGATGATGTGCCAAATAAGAATGTAGCGCTTATTGCGCCTACTTATTCACAGGCAGTAGATATCTATTATCCTTTGATTGCTTGGCAACTAGGGATGGAAGATTATGTAGACAAGTCCTCTAAGGCAGCAGGAACATTTTGGTTCCCTGGAAATGTCCAGTTAAAGCTATGGTCTTATGAGGCTTCACAACGTATGCGGGGTACTGGTCAGTACTTTGTAGTAGCCGATGAGGTTACTTCTTGGAAGGGTGCGGGTATGAATCTCAAGGAATCTTGGGAGTCTATTATTCAACCTTGTGTGGCCACTCGTTGGTCCCCTAAGAATGCTAAAAAGTTTAATGCTAACCCCGGGAAGGCGCTGATTATCAGCACACCTAGCGGTTACGATTATTTTTATGAGATGTATAACAGACAAGATTCTGATGACAACTGGAAAAGCTATACTTACACCTATGAAGACTCACCCTTCCTTGATGAAGAAGAGATTGATAGAGTAAAGCTAACACTAGATCCGCTCAAGTTCGCCAGAGAGTATACTGCAAGCTTCGAAGACTCTGGTAATAATGTTTTCTATACTTTTAATAGAAAAGAACATATAAGCAAAGATCTCCCTTATTTCGATGATAATGAGGATGTACACGTAGCAATTGACTTTAACGTTGGTATTATGGCTTCTGTAATTTTCGCTATTCGTGGCGGACAGATACATATTATTGATGAGATGCAAGGACATCCAGACACAGAAAGTCTGGCCATAGCTCTTAAAGAACGTTTTAAGAATAATAGAATTATTTCTTACCCTGACCCTAGTGGTCGTGCTAGGAAATCTTCTGCTGCTGTTGGTACAACAGACTTTAGTATTTTACAAGGTAATGGCATTTCCACTAGAGCGCATACAAAGGCACCGCCTATTATTGATAGTGTAGCAGCAGTAAACAAAAAGTTTAAGAATGCTGCAGGGGATATTGATATGTATATTCACCCTAAGTGTGTTAATACAATTAAGTCCTTAGAACGCACCCAATGGATTGAGAGCAATCCCGATAGCGCTACTATTGATAAAAAAGAAGGTGTAGAACACTGGACAGACGGTCTCCGCTATGCAGTAGAGTACCTGTATCCTATTCGCTCTGGATCTAAAGTAACAACAAGAGGCTTTGGCTTCTAATAAAAATTAAAAGGAATAAATCAATGGCACCTAGAAAGTTAAGTGTTAGGTCAAAAATTAGAAATAGAATTTCTCAAGGTAAAGCTTTTGGACGTAAAGTAATGTCTGCTGCACAAAAATCAGCCCTCATGAAAGCCGTTAAGGCTTCTGCCGATAAACGTAGGAAACAAGCAAAGTCAGTTGCTAAGACAGCTAATACTCGTGGTCGTTTGGCTTTGTCACGGGGTAGACAATCTATTCGGAAGACAAGAAAACGGGTATCACGTGCTATTAAGAATGCACCTGCAAATGCTCGTAAATCTTTTAACAAAGCTGGCGGTAATACAAAAATGCTTCGTGCTAAGCTAAAAGTAACACGAGGCGCTAAAACCGCTCGTAGTGCTGCACGGGCCGGAGTAGCAGTTGCTAAGAAACGTGGACGTAAGGCTTTTAATAAAGCTGGTGGTAACACTGCAGTGCTTCGTGCAAGGAATTCAGTAAGCAACACTTTCCGTGGTACAGGCTCTCGTTCTGCTTCAGCAAGCAACACTTCTCGCTTGTCTCGTCAAGGTACTGCGGCAAAAGGTCGTTCAGCTACCCGTCAGTCTAATACTCGTACAGCTTCTTTGCGTACACAAAAGTCTAGCACTTATGCAAGCCAAGGACAACGTGCGAAGTCTCTAGCACCCGCGTCTCAGGCAGCTTCTCGTTCTCGTAGTGCAGCAGCACAGGGTGCCGCCGCTCGTCCTGGAATGGGTTCTAAGAATGGCCTCAAGCCTATCGCTAACGTAGGTCGCCGTAAGACTTCTTATGATGGTGGACGCCGTAATCGTATTAACAACCTTATGCGTAGACCGTAATGGCTATACTAGGAAAAGTTGGTCGTTTTATAATGACCCCCGCCCGTAAATTGGCGTTAAAAAAGGCACAGAGAGCAGCTGCGAGGGCTGCTAGACGAAGAGCTAAATCCATAGTACGTAAAAAAGCTATTAAAAAAGTAGCAAAGATGAAATTTAAAAGATCAGCTTCTGGTTTACTTTTAAATTCTAACTTTAAAGGCAAAGCAGGTCGTCAATTAAAACGTGCTACTTATGCTAGTAGATTAGCGTCTTCAAGGGCTAAATACGGAAAAGCCCTTACTAAAGAAAAACTTTTAGGAGAATTCTTTCCCGGCCTTACTGGTGGCCAAGGGGTTACAAGAAGGCGTTATGCCGACTTGACCTTAGGTGAAAATCTTAGACGAAATATATCTCGTAATATCAAATTGGCACCCGTTAATGTAGCAATTGGAGCAACGGGGGCTGTTATAGCCATTAGCTCAGCTGAGAAGAAAATAGAGAAACAGGCGCGAGTATATAATGCAAATAACACAAATAGTTTGTCTAATCAAAGATCTCCAATAAGTTCTAATAGTCACAAGAAAGCCGCTTTAACAAAATACACAAGGATGTCTTAAATGGCTATTAAAAGAATTGCAGGTAAATTTATTAAAAAATTTGCCAAGAGGTTGTCAGCTAAACAGCTGGCAGCTTCTCGCCGAAACATAAAGAAAGCTGTCATAGCTAGTGCTCGTAAACGGGGTAAGTCTATTGCTGGTGTAGCTCGTAACCCTTTTAAAGCCTATGGCGGCTCTATTGTTAGGAGAACCACTAAACGCAGAGCCAAACTTTTGTCTAAAACGGCATCAAGTCTTAGAAGCATTAAAATGTCAAAACCCGGTCTTGTTAGTTCTTTGGAGTCAAAATCCAGAGCAGCCCGTATTGCTGCAGGAACAAAGGCTGGTGCCAAGGCCGATTATGATTTTGTAAATAACATTTATAAAACTAACTTATCCAATCTTGAAAGAAAAGGAAGTAAAGGTGTTTTAGGGTACTTCAGAGCCTCTGCTGTTCGAAAGTCTAAAAATAGCACCCTAGCTGCTAGGAGCGCACTTAACGCAGCAACCGCTAACGCAAGTAAAACTTCTCGTAATTATCAGGTGGCAGACAAGCTAGTGGCACTTAATGAGCGCCAAACAATTCGACTTGCAACCCAGTACGCAGATCTTTCTAAAGGTAACACTCTTAAAGGCTATGCAGGTACAGTGGCACGAGATGCCGCCCTTACTGGTGCAATCGGTGTAGCCGCTTACGCTGGTTATGACTCTGTTAAGAATAATAAGAAAAAAACTTAAGTATTAAGCTGTATTAAGAATATCCCTGATTACCACATTAATAATAACTTTTTGTTACCCATCTGAGGATCGGTAGAGAGGACACACTATGCCACGTTCAAAAATAACGTCTACGTCTAAAGACCTAATAACAGACGATGGTGTTTTAGTTTCTGTTATACACGGCGAACAAACACGACTAGATGTTGTCGTAGGTTGGTTAACTAACCTTACTGGCTACACTATTTTAGCCAAGGTAGTTGAAGGCAATAATATACAGGGTACAGGAACTAAACCCACAGACCCAGCAACAAATCCTGATATTGTTATTTTACCCATAATTGACACAAATACTTCAGACAATCAGCTTGAAATTGTTATACCCCAAACCGTTATTGCTGGCTGGTCAACAACACCAGAACCTGATCAACCTGTTTATGGTTTTATCGGTTTAGAAATTGCCGATAATGGTATTGGAAATAATCAACAGATCTGGAAACCCCTTCGTGGTTTGTTAGAAGTTCGCTATTCACCTACGGAGGCTACATAAATGGCATATGGTATTACTTTAAACAACAATCAATTGCAACTAAGTCTTGCCCGTACGGGTGGGCAAGGTGCTAAAGGCGACTCTGTTTCTAGTGTATCTCTAAACGGGGATGGTGATTTAATTGTTGTTATTTCAGACGCTGGGGGGAATGTTCTTTCAGTAACCAACGTAGGTGGGTCTGCTTATATTGCGGCTACAGAGGCTCTTTATGATAGCTTTGACGATCGTTATTTGGGGGTTAAAACTTCCGCACCTACAGTAGACAATGATGGTGACGCCCTATTAACGGGTGCAATTTACTTTGATTCTACAAGTAGTAATCTTGGTGTTTATAATGGTTCTGCTTGGGAGTACCCTGTAACAGAGGCACAAGCGGCTCAAACAGCTGCTGAAACTGCCCAGACTGCAGCGGAACTCGCAGAAACCAATGCTGAGACTGCTGAAACAAATGCAGCGGCCTCTCTTGTAGCCGCTCAAGCTGCTCAAGCAGCGGCTGAAACAGCTGAGACAAATGCAGAAACTGCTGAAACTAATGCGGAAACCGCTCAAACAGCGGCAGAAGCAGCTCAAACAGCGGCAGAAGTCGCAGAAGGTAACGCACAATCTAGTGAAACAGCCGCAGCTACTTCGGCTAGTAACGCAGCTACTTCTGAGTCTAACGCATCTGCCTCAGAAACAGCGGCAGCACTTAGTGCTTCTTCTGTACTCACTAGTGAAACTAATGCAGCTACCTCTGAGTCTAACGCAGCAACTTCAGCAAGTAATGCTTCTAACTCTGAGGCAAACGCCCTTTCTTCGGCTAATGACGCCTCAACTTCTGAGGGTAATGCATCGGCTTCCGCATCTGCAGCAGCAGTCTCAGAAACAAACGCAGCAAATTCCCAATCTAGCGCAGCTTCAAGCGCAAACAACGCTGCTACTTCTGAGTCTAACGCCGCAACTAGCGAAACCAACGCTGCAACGTCTTTGGCACAAGTACAAACAATTTACGATAATTTTGATGATAGGTTCTTAGGTAATAAAAGCTCTGATCCTGCAACAGATAATGATGGTAATGCTCTCGTAATAGGTACTTTTTATTATAATACCACAACTAATGAATTAAAAGTCTATAGCGGTTCTTCTTGGGTGGCCCCTTCAACAAGCGCCTCTAACAGCGCTTCAGCGGCAGCAACTAGTGCCAATAACGCAGCAACCTCTGCAACTAATGCAGCAAACAGCGCTTCTGCAGGTTTTACCTCAGAAACTAATGCTGCTACTTCTGAAACCAATGCAAGTAACTCTGCTTCAGCCGCTTCTACTTCTGAGACTAACGCTGCAAGTAGTGCTTCAGCTGCTTCTACGAGTGAAAACAATGCAGCCACTAGTGCCACTAACGCAGCCACTTCCGAAACCAATGCGGCAACTTCTGAAACAAATTCTAGCAATAGCGCTACAGCTTCGGCAAACAGTGCTTCTGCAGCTTCTATTTCTGAAACTAATGCGGCAACCTCTGAAACTAATGCGGCAACCTCTGAAACCAATGCGAGTAACAGCGCTGCAGCGGCAGCTAGTAGTGCTTCAGCCGCTTCTACTTCAGAGACCAACGCAGCAGCTTCTGAAACTGCTTCTCAAACCGCACAAACAGCTGCTGAGACTGCAGAGACTAATGCAGAAACTGCACAGACAGCCGCCGAAACTGCGCAAGCAGCAACAGAAGCGGTGTATGATAGCTTTGATGATCGTTACCTAGGGGTAAAAGCCTCAGACCCGTCTGTTGACAATGATGGCGATGCTCTCCTTGATGGTGCCTTGTATTTTGATACAACTATAAATGTAATGAAGGTTTATGACCTTGGTACAACTTCTTGGTTGCGTACAACACCCACCTCAAGCGATCAGACATCAATTAATACGGTTTCTAGTATTTCCTCTGATGTCACAACAGTATCTGGAATCAATGCAAATGTTACGACAGTAGCTGGTATTAGCTCCAATGTAACATCGGTAGCTGGAAATGAATCAAATATTAATACGGTTGCTGGTATTTCCTCTGATGTATCAACGGTTTCCTCAAATAATAGTAACGTGACAGTAGTGGCAGGTGCTATTGCTAATGTAAACGCAGTTGGGAACTCTATTGGCGATGTAAACACAATTGCGCCTTATATAAATGACATCAACCGCTATGCCACACAGTATAGTATTTCAGCTTCTGCACCTAGCAGCCCTGATGAAGGTGACTTGTGGTACGATACTTCGGCCAATACATTAAAGTATTATACAGGGTCTATATTTGCTTCTATCTCTGCTGGTATCTCCGATATTGTAAGCGATAGTAGCCCACAACTAGGCGGTTCACTAGATGCCCTAAATAACAATATTACAAATGTAGGTACTATTTCTGGTTCTAACCTTCAGATAGACTTTGGAGGTCTATAGATATGAGTAAAATATTACAACTTCGTGGCGGTACAACCGCAGAACACGCCACCTTTACAGGTGCAGTACGTGAAGTCACTGTAGACACAACTAAAAACACTCTTGTAGTTCATGATGGATCTACAGCTGGTGGATTTGTCGTATCACCAGATTCTTCCCAAGTTCGTACTTTAGTTGACGCTGCAACAGACAGTAATGTCTTTACAGATGCAGACCACAGTAAGCTAGACGGTATTGAAGCTAACGCTACTGCAGACCAAACTGCGGCTGAGATTAAGGCTGCATATGAGAGTAACGCTGATACTAATGAATTCAGTGACGCAGAACAAACTAAGTTGGCAGGTATTGAAGCTAACGCTACGGAAGATCAAACTGACGCTGAAATCAAAACAGCTTACGAAAATAACTCCGATACTAATGCCTTTACTGACGCAGAACAGACCAAACTTTCAGGCATTGAAACAGGCGCTACTGCAGATCAGACTGCTGCTGAAATCCGTGCTCTTGTAGAATCTGCTACAGACAGTAATGTCTTTACAGATGCAGACCACACTAAACTTAATGGCATTGAAACTGGTGCTACAGCTGACCAAACAAAGGCAGATATTGATGCTCTTGGCGTAGACGCTGATACACTAGACGGACAGCACGGTTCATACTATACAGGCTACACAGACACAGCTGTTGCTAATCTTGTAGATTCCTCACCCGCTGCGCTAAATACTCTTAATGAGCTAGCTGCTGCTTTAGGTGATGACCCTAACTTCGCTACTACTACAGCAACTAACATTGGCACTAAAGCTAACAAGACTATTACAGTGTCTGCTGGCTCAGGTCTTACTGGTGGTGGGGACTTAACTGCTAACCGTACTATCTCACATGCTGACACAAGCTCTGTCTCAGACGTTAACGGCTCCGGTAACACCTTCATTCAAGACATTGGCTTTGACACTTATGGTCACGTAACCTCTGTTGGTACAGGTACTGTTACTGTAGGTGATGGTGCTATGACTGTTACGGCAGGTTCTGGTTTGTCAGGTGGTGGTCAACTAGGTACAGCTAACCAGAGTGGTGCTTCTAGTGTAACTGTATCACATGCTGACACCTCCTCACAGGCAAGCCTTACTGCTCTGACAGGTGCTGCAGTAGTAAGCGACATTGATGTAGATACATATGGTCACGTTACCAGCCTAGCTACTCGTACTATGACACTAGCTAATTTAGGGTATACTGGCGCTACAGATGCTAACAACTACGCACACCCTTCACATCCAGGCGATGACTTTAGCGTAGATACAGGTGCATTAACAGGTGCAACAGTTGTGTCAGATATTGACATCAACGTCACTACAGATTCACTAGGCCATGTTACAGATGCCAATGGTTCTGTTGCTACACGTACTCTAACATTAGCTGACCTTGGATATACAGGCGCTACAAACGCTAACTACATTACTAACAATAACCAGTTGACTAACGGTGCGGGTTACATCACATCGTCTGGTAGCA
>Ga0209653_1001201_pt1 | contig 21191 bp, 22 predicted proteins | sample SaaInl6LU_22_DNA_FD_184644 | JGI IMG/M metagenome (GOLD analysis project Ga0209653, IMG submission 184644) | Marine microbial communities from expanding oxygen minimum zones in the Saanich Inlet - ESP_116LU_22_DNA (SPAdes) (version 2) | ecosystem: Environmental > Aquatic > Marine > Intertidal...
AAGAGAGAAGCATAGAAAGACCGATGCTAAGAAATAAGCTTCTCAGCTTCTTGATCATTTGGACGTTAGCAGCTACGACTCCACTCCTTGCCCAAGAAAATATTCCCGTCTTTGGTTGGCAAACCCACTTCAGTTATCAAAATGTTAAAGACATTGCAGTCGGTACAGATTTTACCTATGCCGCTACCGAAAATTCCCTGTTTAGAATCGATAGGCTTGAAGGAAGTCTAGAACGGTTCAATAAAAACACAGGGCTGAGTGACGTGGGTATTGGTGCAATCAGCGTACTCTCCGATGGAAAAACCCTCGTTGTTGGCTACAAGAATGGAAATATTGACTTTGTCACTGAAGATGAGATCAAAAACATAACAACCGTCAAAGACTTTGAAACTACACTTTCTAAAGAGTTCAAATCCATCATAGAATATGCAAACCTACTTTACCTGTCAGGAGACCTCGGTGTAGTGGTATACGACTTAGTCAATGAAAATATACTTGAGGCTTATCAAAACCTCGGGGAGAATGGTGACCCATTGGCCATCAATGATCTTGCCTTTGCCAATGACAGTATCTACGCTGCAACAGATGATGGTATTCTTTCCGCTAGTCTTTCGCCAGCTATTAACCGGCAGGACTTCAACAATTGGTCGAGAGCGTTGAGGGGTATAGCGTTTGAAGAGATTGAAGCCTCTAGTTTAGGGCTGCATGCTTCCAGTCAACAAGATCTTTTTGTTAAAAACGGAGCAGTATGGGAGTTCGACCAAAACTTTCAAGCCAATATTGTCACTTTGGAAGGAGACCCATCTAGATTAAGAGTATCGACAGAGACCAGAATATTTGACCTTACGAACTTAGGAAGTGAAATGATCTTTGAGACTGAAAATAATTCTTCCCGAATTAACAATACACTCTCCTCGGGAGCAATGGAGGCATGGATCGCATCTACAACACAGGGAGTTTTACTATTCAACAAAAGCACCAATACAACCGAGCCATTTATAATTCCAGGACCAAAAATTGATCAAAATTACCAGCTGAAGTTTGATGGTGAAAAATTTTGGATACTACCGAGTGACATATTCAATTTGAATCTAGAAAGTCATTATTCTACGTTCAACACAGCAACCCGAGAATGGTCGAATATAGAGTTGAGTCAAATGGGTAGCCCTATTACACAGCTCACTGATCTAGTTGCGATTTCTAACAGAACTTACGTTTCCTCATTCGATCGAGGACTCTTTTCCATTGATGAGAATGGGAACATTGAAAAGATACTTGAAAAAATCGATGGACCCATATTCCACAATAATGGCTTTGGTCTAAGCAGTCTTGAAGCAGATGAGAATGGCATTATCTGGTCGACTTTCTACGATTCTTCAGAAAGTTTATTCACTTATGAACTTAACTCAGATACTTGGACCAACGTATCTCCTGATCATCCATCAGCAACCTTTATTACAGATATTTTAATAGGGCCCAATAATGATAAATGGTTAACCATTGATCCTAATGAAGGTGGCGGTATTTTAGTCTATAATGAAGGCTCTCAGAGAGAACGCTATTTGAACCGAAACGGTGGTCAAGGAGGTTTACCGAGCAACGAAGTAACCGATATTGAGGTCGATCAGGATCAGTTTGTGTGGGTAGGAACTTCTCAGGGAATGGCTTTCTTCACCAACCCTTTTAACATTCTGAATGGAGGAGCACTTACCGCCTCTATTCCTATCTACCAAAACCGGCTTTTACTCAGAAATGAATTTATAACTGACATAGTAGTAGATCCTGCTAATAGAAAATGGTTCGGTACTAGAAATAATGGCCTTTGGCTTTTTTCCGAAACTGGTGAAGAATTGATCTTCCATTTTACTATTGGTAATTCCCCACTGCCTTCCAATAGAATAATCTCAATGGAGATAGCTCCTGAGACTGGTGAATTATTCATTTCAACAGATAAAGGAGTTATCTCGTTTAGAAGTGATGCTACTTTGGGCACAGATAGTCATGAAAATATAAAAGTCTATCCTAATCCTGTAGCTCCAAGTTTTCGAGGTCAGATCGTAATCGAAGGATTGGTGAACAATGCGCAGTTACGAATCACGGATGCCTCAGGAAAACTTGTGAAAAAGTTAAAGGCCAATGGAAGCACTGCCATTTGGAACATCAGAGATTTAAATAATGCGAGGGTTTCAAGTGGAGTTTATCTAGTTTTTAGCGCAAGCGAAGATGGCTTAGAAACGTATATCACTAAAATTATTGTGATCTAATGCTGCAGCACACCAAAGGCGTTGTACTCGGATCTATAAAGTACAGCGAAACTTCAATAATTGTCAGAATCTTTACAGAGAGATTCGGTATGCAATCTTTCATTGTAAATGGAGTAAGAAGTAAAAACTCCAAAGGCAAATCAGCTCTTTATCAACCACTATCTATTTTAGAAATGGTAATTTATCTGAAGCCTGAAAAAGATATTCAGCGGATATCAGAAGCTAAATTCCTAACGAGCTATCAGTCTATACCTTTCGATCCTTCTAAAAGAGCCATTGGAATTTTCCTCATGGAAGTACTTGGAAAAGTTCTAAGAGGCGAGTCAGAAAATAAGGGATTATATCATTTCCTTGAACAGTCACTTACTTTTTTTGATCACCAAAATGTGAGGATCAATAACTTTCATTTACAAGTACTTTTGAAAGCAACCCTTTTCATGGGCTTCGGCCCAAAGGATGCTAAAGACATGATGTATCAGTTGGAGGAAGCAGGATTTAGATTTGCGCTGATCAATAAGGAACTTGATATTCTTGATACCTTAATGAATAAAAACTTGGGTGTCGAGATTGAGATGAGTAACACCTTCCGTAGAGAAGTCCTTGAACACATTCTTAAATTTTATCAGGTACATACGGATGCCTTAAAAGAAATCAAGTCTTTAGCAGTTTTGAAATCAATTATGGCTGATTGATTTACAGACATAATCATTAATTTTGAATAAACCCCAAGGCAATGAGCTCAATATTATATGACGAAGTACCTTCTTTAGATCTTGCTCACTTTACTGACGGTACGCCCGAACAAAAGGCAGCATTCGTTCAGGCATTAGGAGATGCTTACAACAACATCGGTTTTGTGGCTATAAAAAACCATGGTCTAACCGATGAGATGACGGATGAACTCTATTCGACCATTAAGGAATTCTTTTCTCTACCTGATGAGGTCAAGCAGAAGTATGAAGTGCCAGAACTTGCAGGTCAAAGGGGATATATAGGAAAGGGAAAAGAGCATGCCAAAGGTAGAAGTACGGGAGACTTGAAAGAATTCTATCATGTAGGTCAGGAAGTAACAGATAATGATCCGATCAAGGAACGTTATCCAGACAATATCTGGCCAAATGAGATACCAGAAATGGAGGCGATCGGACTCGAAGTCTATAAGACACTAGAAGCTGCTGGCGTTAAAATGCTTCAAGCCATAGCACTTTATTTAGGCTTAGACGAGCACTATTTCGATGAAAAAGTACATAATGGAAACAGCATCTTAAGGCCGATCCACTATTTCCCAATTGAAAACCCAGATGAAGTACCTGCTGATGCTGTAAGGGCCGCAGAGCATGGCGACATTAACCTGATCACGCTTCTCATGGGAGCCAGTGCCGATGGATTGCAAGTTTTAAGAAAAGATGGCGAATGGATTCCTATCACTGCTTTGCCTGAGCAATTGGTTGTCAATGTTGGAGACATGCTTTCGAGACATACCAACAATAAGTTAAAGTCCACCATCCACCGAGTGGTGAATCCACCGAAAGAGAAAATGGGAACGTCTAGGTTCTCCATTCCTTTCTTTATGCACCCGAGATCTGAAATGGACCTTTCTTGTTTAGATAATTGTGTTGATGAAACGAATCCTAAATTGTACGAAGATACAACAGCTGGGGAGTTTCTAGAGGAGCGATTGAGAGAAATAGGACTTCGTAAAAAATAAGTTTTGGGAGCGGTTAAGCGCATCCGATATTTCATCTTTCTAAAAGATGTATTCATTCTGGCCATCAGTTCATTTGGTGGCCCTCAGGCTCACTTAGCCATGTTTCTGAGGATTCTCGTTACAAAGAGAGCCTATATTTCGGAAGAGGAGCTTATGGAGCTCTACGCCCTTTGTCAGATCCTTCCCGGTCCTACATCAACTCAAACAATAACAGCAATAGGGTTTAGAGTTGGCAAAGCTGGTTTAGCCTATTTAACTCTATTAGTCTGGATGATCCCTGCCGTAACGATCATGACCACTGCAGCTATTCTTGTCGGTCAGTATCAAGCCAAGAATTTTAGCTTAGAGTTTACCAAATTCATCCAACCTATGGCTGTAGGCTTCATCAGCTTTGGGGCGTATGTAATTGCCTCTAAAATGGTGAACACTAAAACTGCAGGAGCATTAATGGCACTATCTGCTATTGTCACTTATTTTATCTCTAAACCTGCAGCACTTCCCGTAGTTCTCCTCTTTGCTGGTTGCTTAACCGCATTCAAGTACAAAAAGCAAGAAATTGAAGTCAAAGAAAAAGTAAAGATCAAATGGGGCAATTTTACTCTATGGGGACTTGTCCTTATTGCTGCGGCATTATTGGGAGCATTTACCCAAGATAGGATCGTACTTTTGTTCGAGAACTTTTATAGAAACGGAAGCCTAATCTTTGGAGGAGGACAGGTTCTGATTCCTTTCCTCAATAAAGAGTTTGTTGAGTTCAAGGAATATTTGAGTTCTGAGGAATTTCTTTCTGGCTTGGCGATGGTTCAAGCTGTACCTGGACCAACCTTTTCAGTAAGTTCCTTTGTGGGGGCTCTATCGGTTCGAGATTTAGGGATTGGTGGTCAGATCTTAGGGGGATTTATAGCGGCTTGCGGAATTTTCCTTCCTGGAACATTTCTGATCTTCTTTGTTATTCGATTCTGGGACAGTCTGAAAAAGTATAGAGTAGTTAGAGCCTCATTAGAAGGAATTCATGCAGCTAGCGCAGGAATGGTAGCAGCAGCAGCTTTTATTTTATTCGAGCCCATTGAAAATTCAGTTCTCAATGTATCGGTAGTCATCGGTACTTTCTTACTACTCACCTATACGAAGGTGCCACCTCCTTTTATCATTCTAGCAGGGCTATTAGCAGGCTTTATCCTATAGATAATTAAACTGAATTTCTCTTTCTCCCACTATCAGTTTTGTAAGTTGATTGAAAACTATTGAGTAGTTCTTTGTTTCATGTCCAGAGGGAAATCCATAGATCATTGGCCCATTCACGTTTTCAAAATAACTCAGAATCAATTCTATTACTGAACGATTGAAATAACCACTACTATCATTGATATCTGTAAAATCCCCTAATATGACACCAGCCAGTTCTTCTAGTTGACCTACTCTCCTTAGCTTATTGAGCATTCTATCTATGGCGTATAATTCTTCGCCAACTTCTTCCAAGAACAAGATCTTTCCTTTAGTATCAATCTCATTATTAGCCCCTATCGATTCGTAAACAAGGCTAAGGTTCCCCCCAGTAATATGCGATTCAACCTCTCCGGTATTTTTGATAAGTACTTCTGAAGAATCTAGGTGAAACTCTCTTTTTCCAAATAGAATAGATTTCAACACTTCATCAGAAGAATGATCTTTTCCTAAAGTATATGCCATGGGGCCGTGAATAGCAGGGGTCCTACTTTCAGCAAACTGAAGCAAAAGACTTGTTAAATCACTAAAGCCACAAAGCCATTTTGGGTTCTTATTAAAATTTGAAAAGTCTAAAAGATCTAGAATTCTGGTAGTCCCATATCCTCCTCTGGCCATCAGAATGGCATGGATATTTGTATCATCCAATGCTCTTTGTAAATCACTTATTCTTAATTCGTCTCCACCAGCAAAATACTCTGAATGGCTCTTGACAGAATCCATGACAATAACTTTCAAACCCCAAGATTCTAAGATCAATATTCCTTGATGAATATCTCTTTCTAATCTTTTAGCTGTAGCTACAATGGCAATTGTATCCCCGGACTTTAATGGTCTGATCATCATGCTTTAAAATAAAAAAACCCCTTCGATTGAAGGGGTTTTCATTGAGATATTTTAAATCGTTTACTTATCGTTTCCGTTTCCAGCTGTATCTGGGCCAACATTGTCGGTTGGATCTTCTGCAGGCATTGGAACACCGAGTTTTTGGAAAACTAATTCTGTAATATTTAATGACTCATCTGCAGCTAAGATAATTCCAGCGGAATTACCTATTCTAGAATTTAGAATAAGGTTAAAACCATTCTCTTTTCTTACTTCTTCAATAGCATTCTGAACCTTCTCATAAACAGGGTTTAATTTCTCAGCTTCCTTCATACCATAAGCTTGCTGAACCTGCGCTTGGAACTTTTGAAGATTCTCTTGAAGACTGATCAATTCGTTCTCTTTTTCTTGTAGAACTACTTGATTCGCATTTGGCTGCTGGGTCATTTGCTGTAGTTGAGAGTACTTAGTTTGAAACTCTTTCTGCTTGGCTTCTACTTGAGAAGTCAATTGAGTTTGATAAGTCTCTAACTCTGACTGTATACCTTCTATTTCAGGCATGTTATAAACGATAAACTCCAAGAAAGTATATCCGATCTTGGTATCCTGAGCTTTTGCCACTGAAACAGTTAGCACAAAAGCTATCATCACTAAAATTTTACGCTTCATCTCTAATTATTTAATGTTTTAGTTTCTCTCTTGTTACAGCCCTAATTCCTCAATTATAAATTCTGTATAATCATGAACGGGATTACTATAGGTTATGCCAACATCGGCTGCTTTGTCGAACATATAATCCAATGCATATTTTTTAGCTACAACCTCCACGGCTAAATTAACCTTCGTCCTTAAAGGGGTTAGTAACTCATCTACCTTTTTATAGTAGAGTCCATCAAAGCCAAAGTATTCAGTATTCTTATCTAAAGCCTCCTGACTTTTCGCATCAATTTCCTTATTTCTATCTTCTATCATTGCCGGAGTGAGCAAAACCTCGTTTGCTCTCAAGTCAGCTCTCATCTTTTCCAACTCATCGTACAAACTTCGTACCTCTTTGTCATAAGTCTTCGCAAGAGCCTCTAATTCGCTTTTTTTCTCTGCATACTCCGGTAATTGATTCATGACGTATTCTGAATCGTAATGGCCGATTTTTTGTCCACGACCATTACCTTGAGCGAGCGCAAAATTAGAGATTAATGTCAATAATGCCACGATGGAGATTAATTTGTGCATAACTACCTGATTTGTTGTCCAATCGTGAAGTGAATCTGAGACCCTCCTTGTATAGCAGGAGAGAATGAATCGTCTTGATCAAATCCATAGGCCCAATCTATACCTAGCAATCCGAATGCAGGTAAGAATACCCTTGCGCCTACACCAGCAGATCTAAATAGTTTTCTTGGCGAATATTCTTCAAAGCTTGTCCAAGTATTACCAGCCTCACCAAAGGCCAATAAATAAATGGTAGATGTGGGTGCTTTCGAAACTGGGTATCTCAACTCAGCTGTGAATTTGTTATAGACAACTCCTCCTCTAAAACCTGTTTCGGGATCTGTAGGATCAATCACGTTATCTTCATAACCTCTTAACGCAATTATATCCTGTCCAATTATAAAATTGTTTGCACCATTTAATCCATTACCTCCAAGTAAGAACCTTTCGAAAGGCCCTGAATCTGTTCTATTAGAGTAAGTACCTATGAAGCCCAAATGAGCTCTTGCATTGATCACAAACTTATCATTCAAAGGAATGAACATGGAATAATCAAACATCCATTTATGGTATTCTACAAGATTATATCTTAAACTTTCTGAAGCATTTTCACCATATCGTTCAGGATCGTTATCCAAAAGTGACCAAGGTGGTGTTGCGTTGATCGAAAGTGTGAATTGCGAACCATATGATGGATAAGTAGGCTGATCAATATTACTTCTAGATATTGTTGTATTGAAAGTAACAGAGTTAGATCTTCCTTGAGTAAAGCCAAGAGTGTTTCCAAAGTTGAAAACCTCATAGAACTGATACCTTATACTATTCTGAATCTGGAAGTAGTCATCAGGCCAAGTAAGTCTTCTTCCTAAACCAACAGAGAAACCTGTAGCTTTCAAGAATCCAATGACCTCATTTCCATTAAAGAAATCTATACTTCTGTTAACCGTTCTATTAAAGCTAACTGAGAAGTTATTAGGCTTTCTTCCTCCCAACCATGGTTCAGAGAAAACCAAACTTGTATTTCTAAACCTTCTACCGTTGGATTGTACCTGTACAGAAAGTTTCTGTCCATCTCCACTTGGGTAAGGCCTCCATTTACTCCAGTCTCCAATATTTCTAATTGAGAAGTTATTCAAAGATAAACCCACAGTTCCAACAAAACCGAACGGTCCTCCAAAACCACCTGATAATTGGATTTGGTCTGAAGACTTCTCAACAAGACTAAATATGATATCTACTGTTCCATCCTGAATATTTGGTATCGGTTGAGGATTGATCTGTTCTGGATCGAAATAGCCTAACTGACCCAACTCTCTAATCGTTCTGATCAGGTCTTTTCTGCTGTACTTTTGCCCAGGTAAAGTTCTGATCTCCCTTAAAACCACATGGTCAGAAGTTCTATCATTTCCTTTTAAAATAATTCTTTTGATAGTTGCCTGCTCACCTTCGAACATTCTCATTTCAAGATCAATAGAGTCATTTTCTGCTCTTACTTCTACCACCTCAAGATTAAAGAATAAATACCCATCGTCTTGATAAAGAGACATAATGTCATCTCCTGTTTTATCATCGAACTGGGTTCTTTTATCGATCTTTTCCTTGTTGTAAATGTCTCCTCGTTGGATGCCTAATTTCTCAGTTAAAAATTCATCTGAATACTTGAAGTTTCCTACCCAATCAATATCTCGTATGTAATATCTATTCCCTTCATTTACTTCAATATCAAGGTCGATGTAATCATCATTAAGGATCTTAACCTTATCACTAACGACTTCAGCATCTCTAAATCCTTTAGAGTTATAGAAGTTGATAAGTGATTTTTTATCATTCTTAAATTCTGCTTCAATGAACTTAGATGACTTTAAGAAATTGAGCTTAACATTATCATTTAGGAACGATTTAAAATCCTTATTTGTCACTTCTTGAGTAGAGTCTAAGAAGTCAACAACCGATTTAGGAGTAGAATTAAAAACCTGCTCGAATAATCTATTTACTAGCCAAAACCGTGGCTTTTCACTTGTTTTCTTAAGTGTTTTCTTAAGTTTAGAATCCTCAAAAGAGTCATTACCCATAAAGTCGATTTTATTGATCTTGACTTTCGATTTTGGGTCAACATTAAAAATTAGTTCAACACCATCGTTGACTAGTGAGTCATAGTTTTGCTCAGTTTGAACAGTAACATTGAGATATCCTTTTTCAATAAAATATTTTTTGATGACCAATTCTGAGTTCTTGATCAGGGGCGCACTAGCAATTTTCCCAATCACTCCTATTTTATCTTCTACATCGGATCTTCTACCTGCCCCAATGCCCTCTATTGAATAGCGTAGAATTCTTGGTCTTTCTACGATCTTGATCTCTAAAAATGCCTTATCCCCTTCGGTCTTGGTCAACCAAAATTGAACATCCGCAATAATACCTTGATTCCAGATCTTTTTAATTGCATCAGATACTTCTCTGCCTGGAATACGAATTCTATCTCCAACTCGTATACCCGTAAAAGAAACCATTGCTCTTTCATCGAGCGTATTGAGTCCTGAAAATTTTATCTCTGCAATCTCAAAAACTTGAGGATTGGAATAATCTATCTGAACACCTTCACCAGCATTCACACCATATCTAACCTGAGAGAAGGCGCTTCCCACAAATAGCATTAAAAGGGTAAATACCACTAATACTTTTCTCATCCTCGAATTTCTACTTTAGCTGTTCGCTAATTTTCCCAAACCTTCTTTCTCTTTCTTGATATGCCAAGATCGCCTCATATAAATGATCTTTTCTAAAGTCTGGCCAAAGCACATCTGTGATAAAGAACTCCGTATAAGCCATTTGCCAAAGCAGAAAATTACTAATACGTTGTTCACCACTTGTTCTTATTAACAACTCAGGGTCTGGTATGCCTGAGGTTACTAAATATTTATCAATGATCGATTGATCAATATTTTCTACAGATAGAGTCCCTTTTTCAACATCTTCAGCTATTCTTTTAGTAGCCTGGGTTATATCCCATCTCCCACTATAACTTAAAGCTAAATGCAAAGTCATTCTGTCATTCTGACTAGTCTTTGCGATCGCTTCTTCTAACTCTCTTTGGCACCTTGGAGGCAAACTTTCTTTATCTCCAATAGCATTGAGTTTGATCTCATTATCCATCAAAGTTTTGATCTCTGAACTCAATGTAGAAACCAATAACTCCATCAATGCCGTAACCTCAAGTTTGGGCCTACTCCAATTCTCTGTAGAAAATGCATAGAGTGTGAGATGTTTTACCCCTAATTCGGCACAACCTTCAGCCACCTCTCTAACAGATTTAACCGCACTTTTATGTCCAAAAACCCTCGCAGCGCCTTTTTTCTTAGCCCATCGACCGTTTCCGTCCATAATTACAGCAATATGCTTTGGAAGAATATCTGTCCTGATTTTTTCTTTCATTATTGCACTTCTCGAAAAATCGAGTGCGAAGGTACAAAAATGAGTCAGGAATTGTAAATGCTAAAGAACTCTTTGTCAGTTAGATTAGATCAAAAGAATGGCTTCCAGCAAACGATCTTATAAAACGTATAGCTCAAAGTGATTGAAGTATTGAATAACCAATCGTCATCATTAGGATTTCCTCCTCTATAATTCTTGATGTTAGGATTTATTTCCGAAACGTTATCAATCATATCTGAGTTGGATTTTACCGCAGAAGTAGCAATGCCAAGAACCCATCTTCTATCTAGCCTCAGCTTCACACCTATTCCTACTGGTAGCCTTAAATTGATTCCGGTTTTATAGTTTGACAGATCTTGATCTTGCCCATTCATGCTGTAAAAACCAGCACCAAAAAACACATAGGGTGTCCAATTTTGCTCTAGCTTTTCATTTCTATAATCCAGGAAATTATACTCTAAAAGAAGGTCAGCCAAAACAAAGTTCCCTTCGAAAGAGGCTCTTCTATTTGCAGAAAATACGTCAAATGCTTCATCATCCTCTCCTTTAATACCACCAATTCCAGCTGAAATTCTATAACTCAACCCTTCATTGATATGTCTTCTGATGAAGAACTGTCCTCCGATTCCATTATTACTGAAGTCGTACTTTCTAACCACATCTCCTACATAGTTATTGAGCCCTAATTCTAGACCAATTTCTGAAACTTGACCTTTAAGGCCAATGGTAACTAACCCCAAACAAAAGATGAATGAAAGTCTTAAAAACAGTTTATCCGTATGATAGACCAGCAAGCTAGACATCCGATGAAAAATTATTTATAGTTGTGCAGTTAAAACTTGTTAAGTTAATTTCTGGCATCTAGGCCCCAGTTTAGCTTTTGTCTTAGCGTATCAAAGTATCTTGTCTCTGGAAACCTCACCAATTTTGCTTCAAATTCCTCTCTCTTAACGGTGATTTCTACAGAATCGTCTATGCTCTGAGATCGGGAGTCCAAAGAAACCATTACTTGTTTTCCTCTTCCTTCAATTTCAAATGTAATTTTTGCTCTGTCTGATAAGATAATTGGACGCACGTTGAGGTTATGAGGACAAACAGGCGTTATAATAAAGTTCTTTAGGCTTGGGTGAATAAGTGGGCCGCCACAGCTTAGTGAGTAGCCCGTTGAGCCCGTTGGCGTAGATATGATCAAACCATCTGCCCAATAAGAGTTAAGGTAATCACCATCTACATAAGTATGAACCACGATCATCGAGGATGTCTCTTTCTTAACTATTGTCATTTCATTCAATCCGAAATTGTAAGGTTCGAAAAGGCCCTGATTTGATTCAACATGGATCAAAGACCGAGATTCGATATCAAACGTTCCTGCTATTAGTTTGTCTAATGCATCTCTAACCTCATTGCGTGGCGTAGTTGACAAGAACCCTAATCTCCCTAAGTTGATGCCTACGATTGGCACCTCTGCATTTTTAGTGTATGTAATAGTGTCGAGTATTGTTCCATCTCCGCCTAGACTTAGCACGAACTCGAACTCACTCATGTCATGTTCCTTGTCGAAAGTCTTTAAGCTGTGGAGCTCAAAATCTTTTTTCGCAAGTTCTTGTTGATATTCCTGAGAAATTGAGAATTCTACTTGATGTGAATTGAGTAATCCTAGAATATCAGAAATGCAATGCTGAGCCTCTGGTCCTGTGCTCTTTCCATGAATAGCTATTTTCATTAGCCCTATTTAAATATTCAGGTACTTCATCAGAAGGTCGTACCTTTCTTTATCGTTTGTTTTGACTTCATCTTCCTGAAAACGCGCTATGATCTTGTAGCCAAATCTTTCAAGAGAAGCTGTAATATGAGAAACTTCAGTTTCGTTGATCTTCAATGTAACCCGAAGCATTGAATTATCGGACGAATCGTGATTGACGGCAACGCTGAGTATTCTAGCATTCTCACCCTCTACCAATCTAGCAATTTCGGCTAGCGAGTAATCTCTATGGTTGACCTGAAGAACTACTATGGCCCCTTGATCTTGGACGGCAGTAGAATCTGCCATTGCTTTAATGGTATCCTCAATAGCAACTACTCCTAAAAACCCTCCAGAAACATTAAGCACAGAAACCAAATGAGAATCGAAGTCCGAAGCCATTTTTAGTATATCATAAAAATGCTGATGCTCAAGAACGAAACAACCTTGATCGTCTAATTCGTACTCTCCAACCTTTTTGGATTTGTCGTTCTCCTCAAGAATGATGTCTTCTGAAATAAACCCTAAAAAATTTCCTTTTTCAATAACAGGAAGCTGGCCGGTCCTCAACTCTTCCATCCAGACAATAGCTTTTTCACCATCGTCTGTTGGTTTAAGAGGGGGAATCATATGATTGATTAAGTCTGCAGCTATCATAATAATTGGTAAACAGGCATGTAAACATTTAAGTTCTAAGCCATTTTTATACCGTTTCAAACAATATTATAAAAACTCACCCAATTTCTCAGTATTTCAATACCGTATTGAGTTAAAACAGCTTCAGGGTGAAATTGAATTCCGCAAACCATTAAATCTCGGTTTTCCATAGCCATTATTTCATTCTGCTTGGTAGAAGCTGTTAGAGTGAAGCCTTTAGGAACGCTTTCTAAGATCAAAGAATGATATCTAACAACATCGAAATGATTTGGCAATCCTTTAAAAAGAATCTCTTCTTTGGTTCTTATAGTACTCAACTTTCCATGCATAGGTTTATGGGCTTTTACCAAATCGCTTCCTTGTAAGACCCCTATTGCCTGGTGCCCAAGACAAATCCCAAGCAATGGCAATTTCCCCAAATAATGCTCAGTTACTTTAAGCAAATGAACAGAGGATTGAGGTTTTTCGGGGCCTGGTGAAAGCACTACACCTTGAATATTTTGATTTATAAGCTCACCAAACGACTCATCATTCCTCATTACTTTTACTTCAACAGATAATTGGTTGAAATAATCAACAAGGTTATAGGTGAATGAATCGTAATTATCGAGAAGTAAGATCACACCGATGAGATCAATTCTTTAATTGATTCGATCATATCTTTTGCAAATGGAAGTACTACATCTAGGCTAGATATCAGCTTAGGCCCTAACTCTGTAAGAAATGGGTAAAGCACTAGGTTCTCTTGCTCTTGTCCCGGTAGCTCAACCCCAAAATTATTCACCAACCAAAGTATAATACTGACTCCAATTGCCCACTTAACAATACCTAAAATTGCTCCAGCAAATTTATCAAAGCCTCCTAAAAGTGTCATATCGAGCATTTTCTTGACCAGCTTCCCAATCATATTCACAAGAAGAATGATTGCAAGAAAAATGATAATGAATGATATGAACGGAAGTAACTGACCTAGGTCTTCAAAGTAATCGGACAGGTAAACCATACCCGTTTCCATCAATTTGAAACCTCCGATCAAAGCAAGAATGAATGCTAAGACCCCAACTATCTCCAACAATAGTCCCTTCTTGAAGCCTAAAAAAGCTCCAAATACTAAAGGAATAAGTAAGATGATATCGAGGGTTTTCACTTACTGAGTGAGCAAGGTTTTTACCATTGTTGAAATAGCGCGTCCCTCAGCTTTACCAGCCAATTCTTTGGTGGCCGCACCCATTACTTTGCCCATGTCTTGTGGTCCTGAAGCGCCAACTTTATCTATGATCTTTTCCAATTCAATTTTAAGTTCATCTTCTGTAAGTTGTTTAGGAAGGTATTTTTCGATCACTTCAGCTTCAGCGATCTCGACTGTGTAAAGATCTTCTCTACCTTGTTCTTTATAGATCTCAGCAGAATCTTTTCTTTGTTTTACGGCTTTTGCCAGCAACTTCATTTCTCCATCTGAAGACAAACCGGCTTGGCCTCCCTTCTCAGACTCCGCAAGAAGTATGGATGACTTAATAGAACGAAGTGCTTTTAAATCGTCTTTCCTTTTTTCCAACATGGCTTTTTTTATGTCGGCATCGATCTGCTGCTTGAGACTCATATGAATTATTTTTGAGAGATTTTAAATCTTTAACTTGCACACAAAGTTATGCAATAAAGGCAAATTGAATGACTAGATTAAGCGTGAACATTAATAAGGTTGCAACTCTAAGGAATGCCAGAGGAGGAAACCGTCCAAATGTTGTAGAAATAGCAAAGGATGCTGAGAGATTTGGAGCTCAAGGAATTACTATTCATCCAAGACCTGATGAAAGGCATATTACCAAAAAAGATGCATATGAATTGAAGGATGTAGTCTCTACAGAGTTCAACATTGAAGGTTATCCTGATGAAAGGTTTATGACTATCATCAAAGACCTTAGACCTGATCAGGCTACGTTGGTTCCTGATCCACCAAATGTCTTAACCTCTAACGCAGGTTGGGATACATTGGGAAGAGCAGATGAATTGAAACCCATCATAGACAAAATCAAAAACTTAGGGGTTAGAGTGTCCATTTTTGTTGAACCCGAGATAGCTATCATTAAAGGTGCAAAAGCATTGAATACCGACAGGATAGAATTATATACAGAAATGTATGCTTCAGCATATTCTAAGGATAAAGAGAAAGCAATAGCTAATTATGTTGAAGCTGCAACCAAGGCTCATGAGTTAGGAATAGGTATCAATGCCGGGCATGACCTAGACCTTGATAACCTCAAATATCTCATCAAATCAATTCCCTATATCGATGAGGTTTCAATTGGCCATGCCCTAATTTGCGATTCTCTTTACCTAGGCCTTGAAAACACTATTCAATTATACTTGAGAGAACTTAATTTATGACAATACTCAATCACAAAATCCTTGGTGAAGGCAAGCCCTTAATTATTCTGCATGGGTTATTCGGATCTTTAGACAATTGGATGACATTAGGAAAAAAATGGTCTGAATACCACAGAGTCATTTTAGTAGACCAAAGGAATCATGGAAATTCCTTTCATGCTGATGAGTTCAATTATCAAATTATGGCGGAAGACCTGAATCAATTAATGAATCACCTGAAGATTGATAAGGCTACTATCATTGGACACTCTATGGGTGGTAAAACAGCGATGACTTTTGCGGTTGAATTTCCCGAAAAAGTAGAAAAGTTAATCATAGCAGATATTGGCCCTAAGTCTTATCCAGTTCATCATCATGAAATTATTAAAGCCTTTTATTCAGTGCCTGTTGATAAGTTAGAGTCCCGAAAAGAAGCTGATGAAATTTTATCTAAAAGAATAGATGATTTTGGTGTAAGGCAATTCTTATTAAAAAACTTATCAAGAGAAAAATCAGGTTTTGAATGGAAAATGAACTTAGATGTGATTTCACAAAAAATTGAGGAAGTGGGTAAATCCTTAAATCAAAACGCCACTTTTGAAAAAGCCACCCTATTTATTCGAGGATCGAAATCAGATTACGTTCTAGATGAAGATATCAATATGATGCATTCTATATTTAAAAACTGCCAACTTCAAACTGTGGAAGGAGCCGGGCATTGGCTACACGCAGAAAAACCGAAAGAATTCTTTGAAGCAGTAAAACATTTCCTCAACTGATATGCAAAAAGGAACTGTCTACTTAATTCCGAATGTCATTTCTGAAGAAACTCAGGATGATGTAATTCCCAATCATGTCAAAGAGGTGATTAAGATCATTGACATCTTTTTCGTTGAAAATTTAAGAACAGCCAGAAGATATATCAGCAGTTTGAATCTGGGACTGGTTATTGAAAACCTTGATTTTCAGGTATTAGATAAAAAGACCTCTTTCGAAGAGTGCTTTGAGTTAGCTCAAGAAGCGCTTAATGGTAAGAATTTAGGCATAATTTCTGAAAGCGGATGTCCAGGAGTAGCTGACCCAGGGGCAAGACTCGTTCATATGTCTCAACAACTAGGCATCACATGCAAGCCATTGGTCGGCCCCTCATCAATTTTAATGGCCCTTATGGCATCAGGGTTCAATGGACAATCATTTGCATTTCATGGCTACCTACCTATAGATAGAAAGGAAAGACAACAAAGAATTAGAGAGTTAGAAAAGGAGTCAAAACTTAAAGATCAAACTCAAATCTTTATGGACACTCCATACAGAAATGAGGTTCTTCTGTATGACATATTAAAAGTGGCGAGAAAGGATTCTTTCTTATGTGTAGCCAGAGATATTACGGGTAAAAAGGAGTTGATCAAAACTCAATCTATCTCTAAATGGAATCCTAAAGAAATTCAAATCAATAAAATTCCAACCATCTTTCTTCTTTACGCAAACTAAATGTACTAACTATTTCAGCCTTAAGCTGAAAAGTATATTTTTGCAGCCTTAAATAAATCTATATGCCATACTTATTTACTTCAGAATCTGTTTCGGAAGGACATCCAGATAAAGTTGCTGATCAAATTTCAGATGCTTTGATAGATAACTTTTTAGCGTTTGATGCAGACTCAAAAGTTGCTTGTGAGACGCTTGTAACCACAGGGCAGGTTATACTTGCTGGTGAGGTAAAGTCGAATACCTATTTAGATGTTCAAAGAATCGCTCGTGAAACTATCGAGAAGATAGGTTATACAAAGGCTGAATATCAATTCGATAGTAAGTCATGTGGTGTTCTTTCAGCTATACATGAACAATCTGAAGATATAAACAGAGGTGTAGACAGAGCTTCTAAAGAAGAACAAGGTGCCGGTGATCAGGGCATGATGTTCGGTTATGCTACTAATGAGACGGAAAACTACATGCCTTTGGCATTAGACCTATCGCATAAGATCCTTCAGGTTCTTGCAGATCTAAGAAGAGAGGATAAAGAAATAACGTACCTAAGACCAGATGCAAAATCACAGGTAACGATTGAATATTCTGATGACAATACTCCCATTAGAATCGAGGCTATAGTTGTTTCAACTCAACATGATGATTTTGATGAAGAAAATGCCATGTTGGCTAAGATCAAATCAGACATTGTTGAAATTCTGATTCCTAGAGTGAAGGCAAAGCTTCCTGATTATATTCAGAAGCTATTTAATAACGACATTAAATATCACATTAATCCTACTGGGAAGTTCGTAATTGGTGGTCCACATGGTGACACGGGACTTACTGGAAGAAAAATAATAGTTGACACCTATGGAGGTAAAGGCGCTCATGGTGGAGGCGCTTTCTCAGGAAAAGACCCGTCTAAGGTGGACCGTTCTGCTGCATATGCAACAAGACATATTGCTAAGAACCTGGTTGCGGCAGGTGTTGCCGATGAGGTTCTTGTTCAAGTTTCTTATGCAATTGGAGTTGTTGAACCAATGGGTATATATATAACTACATACGGCACAGGTAAAGTCGATATGAACGATGGGGAAATTGCTAAAAAGGTCTCTGAAATTTTTGATATGAGACCATATGCGATTGAATCAAGATTGAACCTGAGAACACCAATGTATTCTGAAACAGCCGCTTATGGCCATATGGGGAGAAAAAACCAAATTGTTAAAAAGACTTTCATTAATGCTAGTAATCAACCTCAAGAATTCGATGTTGAGCTTTTCACATGGGAAAAACTAGACTATTTAGAGAAAGTTAAAGAAGCTTTTGGGCTATAAGACAAAATTTGAGCATAAAAAAAGCCTCCAATATGGAGGCTTTTTTTATGCCTTATTATAATCAATGAGTAGTTATCTTCTCTTTATGTTTTTTAATCTGCCTTCTGAGAGCTTCTGTACAATGATCAGTTGCGGCTTCAAAAGAACCGTTGGTTTTAGTTGCGAATAGCTGTTCCCCTGGAACATTCAATTTGATCTCTACCGTTTTGTTCTGCACTCCTTCATTATTCAACCTTAATATTACTTCAGCATCGATAGTTCTATCATAAAAGGTATCTAGTTTGTCTAATTTACTTTGAATAAAATCGATCAACTTGTCGTCTGCATCGAAGTGGAGTGATTGAACTTGTACTTTCATGGTAATAATTTTTAAGGGTTAAACTTATGCCTTTGGATGGGCCTGATCAAATACAGATTTGAGCTTCTCCAAAGAGTTATGTGTATAAACTTGTGTTGCCGCCAAACTACTATGACCCAACAAATCTTTCACCGCATTCAGGTCGGCACCTTTGTTCAATAAGTGGGTGGCAAAAGTATGACGTAGAGCATGAGGACTTTTCTTGTCTAATGACTGAACCTGAGAAAGATATTTCTTCACTGTTCTGTAGATCATCATCGGATATGCTTGCCCTCCATATTTATTAACGATTAAATATGAACTTTGATCATGTGGAAATACATGATTTTTCTCAGTTATATAATTTTTTAACAATTCGTTAAGACTTCTTGATACGGGTATAATCCTTTCCTTGTTTCTCTTTCCTAAGACTTTTATTGTCGACTCCATTGGATGAAAATCTTTTATTTTCAATCCAATTAATTCAGAAAGCCTAATCCCAGTACCATAAAGCAATTCGAGAATGATCTGTTCCATGATTCCATTAAAGGATTTTTCAAATTCTACACTATTGAGAAAATCTAAAAACTCAATCTCATTAGCAAATCCAGGAAGGTCCTTTTTGATCTTTAAAGATTTAATCTTAGAAGTTGGGTCCCTGTTAATTTCCTCCCTTTTAAGCAGAAACTTATAAAAGGATCTCAAAGAAGCGATCTTACGATTAACACTTCTGGACGAAATTCCTGAATCCATTAATGATAGAATCCAAGACCTCACCATAAGTTGTGATGCTTCAACTAATTCTTTCGTCTGAAATTTCTCTTGGCAATAATGCTCGAATTGAGCTAAGTCGTTCTGGTAGGATTTGACCGTGTGCTGGCTATACCTTTTTTCGAACGATATGTATCTTAGAAAGGAGTTAACCATGTTAGCACTGCGTCATTTACACCCAGTACTAACATAGTAATTTATCTACTCTAAAGAAATGTATTAGTAGTTTTCTTTAGCGTACATTTTCTGCTTATAAGCAGCTTTGATTTTCTCTGTTCTTTTTGAAACAGAAGGTTTTTCATACTGACCTCTAGATCTTAATTCTCTAAGAACTCCTGTTCTTTCGAACTTCTTCTTAAAACGCTTTAGCGCCTTGTCAATTGATTCGTTCTCTTTTACGTTTATTACGATCATTTTGTATTACACCTCCTTTCGTTTCGGGGTGCAAAGATATGGAAATAGATCTATATCAATAATTTATTTAAAAACTATTTCAGTATTGATCTGGAAATCACCAACTTCTGTATTTCTGAGGTGCCTTCTCCTATGGTACAAAGCTTAGAATCTCTGTAATATTTTTCCACAGGATAATCCTTGGTATAGCCATAGCCTCCAAAAATTTGTACCGCCTCATTTGAAAATGAAACTGCGCATTCAGAGGCATAATACTTGGCCATAGCCGACTCCTTAGTTACTGGCTTTCCTTCATTCTTAAGCTGGGCAGCCCGATATGTCAGCAATTTGGCGCTTTCTAATTGAGTTGCCATGTCCGCCAGTTTAAAGGAAATACCTTGGAAATTAAATATCGGTTGGTTGAATTGCTCACGTTCTTGTGAATATTGAAGTGCCGCCTCAAAAGCCCCTTCAGCAATACCTAAACTAAGAGCGGCAATTGAAATTCTACCACCATCTAAGATCTTCATTGCTTGAATAAAACCTTCACCAACTTTACCTAACATATTGGTTTCAGGAATTCTGCACTCTTCAAAGATCATTTCTGCGGTCTCGGAAGTTCTCATACCGAGCTTATCTTCTTTCTTTCCCCCTTTAAAGCCTTTCATACCTCTTTCAACAACAAAGGCGGTCATTCCGTGAGAATCTCCAACCTCTCCAGTTCTTGCAATTACAACAGCAATGTCTCCTGATCTACCGTGTGTGATCCAATTCTTGGTCCCGTTAAGTACCCAGTCTGACCCATCTTTCTTGGCTGTAGTTTTCATGTTACCAGCATCAGACCCTGTGTTAGGCTCCGTTAATCCCCAAGCGCCAATCCACTCCGCTGAAGCCAACTTAGGTAACCATCTCTTTTTTTGCTCGTCATTTCCGAACTGCATAATATGACCCGTGCAAAGTGAATTATGAGCAGCTACTGACAATCCAATACCTGGATCGAGTTTAGCAACTTCCGAAACAGTAGTGATGTATTCATCATAGGTAAACCCTGACCCACCATATTCTTGAGGAACTAAAACCCCCATTAAGCCAAGTTTTCCAAATTTCTTGAAGATATGGACAGGAAATTCTTGCTTATCATCCCATTCATTCCTGTAAGGAGTAATTTCCTTTTCTCCAAAATCCTTGATCATATCAGCGATCATTTGCTGATTCTCATTCAATTCGAAATCCATCTCTATTATTGTTTGTCGAAAATTACCAAATTCACTCTACCAAACAAACGCTCGTTAGGCAAATAGGTTTAACGAGTTTTTGGTTGTAATCAACTGCTGATTTATATCATTCGACTAAATTGCCTTCCGCTAGTAACTGATGACACTACCTTTGAGAAAAAAAGAGATGAAAAAACTATTGATCACCGGGGGGGCCGGATTTATTGGAAGCCATGTGGTAAGAC
>Ga0209653_1001203_pt1 | contig 21188 bp, 10 predicted proteins | sample SaaInl6LU_22_DNA_FD_184644 | JGI IMG/M metagenome (GOLD analysis project Ga0209653, IMG submission 184644) | Marine microbial communities from expanding oxygen minimum zones in the Saanich Inlet - ESP_116LU_22_DNA (SPAdes) (version 2) | ecosystem: Environmental > Aquatic > Marine > Intertidal...
TATCGTGGTCGGGCGTTACCTTTTCTCATGACTTTAAATAGTTACAATAAGTTGCTTGATATTACCTGAACGATTGAAAATAGCATCGCTGTATTCTTTATTAAGCGAATTGCCTTCAATGGTCTCTGTACGTAAATCCTTAAAAATAATTGTTATCGTGTTGTATCCATCCTTTTTATAAATAACAGGTACTTGGCATATCGTATAAGCTAGAGAGCCTTCGATTAGTTCAATCTTTTGAAGAGATTGATGGATATCGTAGTACTCGAACACCTGCGTATTTTTCAAAAATTCAGATTCAGGAAGTAGCGTTGGGTCAAAGCTCAGTACCCCATTCGATACACGAACTCCTAATTCTCCAAATCGACAAAGGATATCTTCTTTCACTTGCCCTGTCATTCCTGGCTGCTGAGCTCCTTTACCACCTGGGGTGTGAGAGTAAGGGTCTGTAGGGAAGGCTCCATAGAGCTCGGGAGATTTATGGACTCCAATACCTGCATTAATCTCAAAATAATGATCGAATAACTGACCAATAGTTGTTTGAGATGCAGATTGATCTACGGCCTTCTTAGTTACCTCAAAGGCAGCAAGTCTAAGTTTTGACACCATGTGCCAGTAAATTGAACCTAACCCTTCATAACCGAAGAACGTACCAGATCTGCCCGTAAAGGCTTTATGGTTGAAGATTTGTTCGTATATCGCTTCGATTTTTGGCTGCTCCTTTTCTACCAAACTTTGATAGTGATTTGGAAGGTTGTTCAGAGCATCCCTTAAGAATCGGATATTTTTAAAGTTTCCATTGAAATGGTATCCACCTTCACAGTCTTTGATTATAATATCTCTGTTGCCTTCTAAAACAAGTTTACTTAGAAGCTCAGACTCTGAAACCTCAACCGGGCTGATGTTATTCTTTTCTAAGAATCGAGGTAAGGTTTTGTTCGGATACAGCACATAGCTGTATTGATCCTCTCTAAAGAGTTTACTAGCCTTAAGTGCATCGAGTACGGCTAAACTTGCCTCGGTATCCAGATACCCTGAACTTAGAACAGCTACTTGGCCTTCTAACATCTCAGGTAAGTAGCTAATAGCTACTCCTTTATCTTTAGTTACGGTCATCAAGTTATAGGCGTGATACAATTGGTCCTCACGCTGGTTAGATGCTATAGAATACTCAAGGTGTTCTAGAGCAACCTCTATAAAGGTCAAAAACTCACTGGTTTTAAAAGCAGTCTTCCTTCCTGAGAAGTCCTGATCATAGATGGTTTGCCTGTAGGCACTAGCGGCCTCTCCTAATCCCGATAAGACCTGCATTCGCTGCTGGTCGTTTATCGAACCTTTTAAAAGATGAGCTGAGCCTTCAAGCGTTTCATGAATTTGATCAAAACACTTCTTCAGTTCTACCGAGATTTGAACTTCAGAAACCGCCGATTGATTGATTAACTCTTTGAAGAAAGCTAAGAATCTTCTGAGGTAATAAAGTGTTACCATAGAAACTCCGTTCCCAACAAGCGCGTTGTTCGCGTCGTTCCATTCGGGTCTTTGGGTATTCATCCAGATTCCACCTTCAGGAATGTAGTTGGATATTTTAGCTAAAACGGTTGCTAAGATCTTTTCAATGAAGTTTACTTGGTAAACCGACCCTTCTGGATTCGTAAGCAAGGCACCGTCAGCTCCGATTTGCTCCTTTCTCTTTTCGATGGCAGACTCTCTTTTGTAGTCATAATCGATAGTGTTTTTCGGGTCCTCTACAAGAGCTTCGAAAGGTTTTATGCGGTAGGGGATGTTGGCATAAACAAAAGAATCTTCTTTGAAGTACTCATCAAACTTCTCAGGGTAGTATTGCTGAATGAATTCTAAGAATTTCAGAAGATAGATAATCTGGTGATCTCCCCAATAACCGATATACGACCACGGGTTATCTGGCTCGATAGTCTCCCATTCGAACCCATCTTTGAATACGCGATAAGGGTTGTATCCATCAAATGATGAGGCGTTCAAAAACTTGAACATCATGCCCTCGATAAAGGCTGGGTATGAATGAGCAAGAGCTTCCCAGTTTTGAAAGATGTCTCTCCAATTACCTTGGTAGTCAAGGATCTTAGTGCCATCATCCTCATTTCTTAGGTTGATTGAAAACTTGTTCCAAGGTCTACTCGGATCTCCGTGTCTTCTACTAAATTTAAGGGGAAGGTATTCGTTACACAAGCGCTGAAAATCCTTGTGATTATCTTGCTTAGATAACGTCTTAATAGCAAAGACATCGAATTGTTCTGGCAAGTTATTGAGTAAGGCTGTTTTTTCATTGTAAACCTTAACGTTGGCCTGTTTGATATAGCGAATAAAATCAGCCTTTTCTATCGTGTAGTTCTCATCAAAAATACCTCCACGCATCACGTTAAACATGGTGTTAGCGAAGTGTCTTGTGTTTCTCCTTTGATCAGCGGTTAATTGCAAGCCGTCACTGGCACCTACCAAAGAAACTAGTCGGTCTGTTCCAAGTTCAATATCTTCAATTACTGCCTTGCTAAGGGTCTCAGGGGATCTGAGTTTTTTTCTTAGTTCAACGATGTCGCTAACCGTTTTGCTTATATCGGCAACGATTATCCATTCCTTTTCAGTTCCAGACACCAATTCATAGGATGTATGGATAAAATAGGCCCCTCGCTCTGCTTTGATATCTGTCTCTTGCTTGATGCCAAGACCTTTCCTGAAATGATCTAATTGCTTTGATGATAGGAGTATCGTTTTATTTTCTAATCCTAGAGAGAAAACTAGATTCGCTTTAAGCGCTTCGCTAGGTTCTGCCTTATCAGAAATAATCGCGCTCAAAGCATAAATACCAATGATGTCAGCCTCAAGTTCACATTTTTTATAGGCGTCAACTAAGTTGCTGCTGCCGCTTTGTAGACCTTCAGGAACACCATAAGGCAGAAGGTTTTGTATCCCGTCAATTAGTTGAATACTCTTGTTTAGTGAATTGGAATTTTTAATTTTAGAATTGCGAACGAAGCCGAATTGCTCACTTGACGACCACCCATAACTAAAAGTGATTCCAAGGTCAAGATTAATTTCCTCAAAGAGCACTTTATTACCATAGGTATTCTTGTAAATGTTTCGCTCTACCTTATAAACTCCTTGATAGTTCGATGAAAAGGGTTCCCATAGGAAAGTTTTTTCTTCTTGTTCTACGAGAAGGATAGTTTTGCTACCCGTATGTTCGTGAGCTTCGGTGATTTTATCATCGGTGTAGTAGGGAAAAAGAGCGTGGTCGCTATTGATTCTTCCTGCAGATAATCCTCCGGTACTTGATATAAACATCCAGTGATCGGAGTGACTTACTATACTCATAAAAAACGGACGCATCTGATCGGTATTCGAAATCTTAAAATAGCGCTCTCCGTTTATATCAACTTCTTCTCCTGTGATTGAATGGTTACTGGTATTTAGAGGCTGGCTGCCTAAATAGATGTTCTTCTCCTCTGAGTTATTTTTCATTGCAACTTTCGTTATTTAAACTTCATTCTATCCTCAATGACCTTTTAAGTCAAGGGTATGAATTTAGTACTAAATCTGAGTAATTGGAAGAAATCGAACTATACAATAACTCTACAGGATTTAAGTAATCTAGTTATATAATCCTGATTTTCAGTATGCTGTAAAAAGTAAAGTCCTCTCTTTTCCTCTACGGTGGGTTTTGTTACCACTTATAAGAGTATCCTTCGTAAAAGTATAAGACAAAAAAAGGGCCCCGTTTGGGGCCCTTTGTTATTATCGAAGGATTCGATTATAGATTCACTCGTAATGAAGCATTCCAAGTTCTTCCAAATCCGAACCATACAGAGTTACGAACGTCAACTCCATTCCAAGTGGTAGCACCACCATCAGCATGGATGTTTGTGTTAGATTCTGCGATATAAACAGTATCAAATAGGTTGTTGATGTTTAGTCTAAAGCTAGCATTGTTACCGAATAAATCGAAACGAGCAGTTGCTCCGAAATCAACTAGACCGTAAGATGGTAATTGAACTGCACCTTTGTTATTTGGCGAAAGGAAAGCAGAGTCAACAATGCTGTAATCTGCATAAAGACCATCAACAAAACGGTAACCTAAATCGAATGAGAAGTCACCTGCAGTATACTGTGCTTCAGTGTAAGTGGTAAACTGAGCAGCATTACCTACTTTAGCATCTTTCACATAGATGGTACCTTCCCCAACTAGGTTGTTGTTGTCATCATATACCTCTGAAGTGAAGTCTTTGGTGTATCTCCAATTACCTGCTGAAAGCATTCCTTTGAAACGTAATGCTGAAGAAGCATAGTAAGTTGCTTCAACCTCAAGACCTTCGTGAAGAACATCGATATCTTTGAATTGTGCAGTTCCATCAATCCCTCCATCAAGAGTAAATCCACGAGAGATAAAACGGTTACCCCAAGTAGTAGAGTAAAGGTTTACATTCGCCTTGAAGTTTGATGATGTATAACCATATCCTAATTCAAAAGAAGTAATCTCTTCGTTCTGTAGATCAGGGTTGATGTTGTTAGCAAATCCTGGGAATACTGCGTCAAATAATGGCTGACGGCTGATATAACCTGCATTGAAGAATGCATTGTTTTGAGCGTCAAAGTTGAAGTTCGCACCTCCTTTTACGTATCCACCTGGAGAATCATTTTTAGAAGACTCTGGATTCCCTACTTGATCAAAGTAGTCGATACGTTGGTATTGTTGGTTTGAAATTCCTCCTTGAAGTACTGCAGTAAACTCATCGTTATCGTTGTACTCAATAAGACCATTAAGACCTGCCCACTTTACTTTACCGATGTTATAGTAGTCGATTTTAGGACCTTTTACTCCAGTGTTTCTGAATGGATCCGCATCGATAAGAGTTTCGATAATTTGACCTGCAGAGTTTTTATTACCGGTTGAATAGTAACCATCTAATCCCATTAGGTTATTAAGTACTCTGTAGTGATATCCAGTGTAACTTCTTAAATCGATACCGATAGAATAGTTGAATTTACCTGATTGGATATCTAAAGATGAAATAGCACCTACCCAGTCATGAGAGTTCATCGATGCACGACGAATCATGATTTCACGGCTAACACCATCATTACGGAATCCGTTCGATCCGATTAAAGCACCTTGGTAACCAGAAATCGATCCAGTGTAAGGCTGAGCGTTCGCACGGTTAGTAGCAACTACCGCGTCGAAGTTAATGTATCCGTTAGGTAGACGAGTACCACGACCGTCTTCTACGTAGTGCTCGTAAAGGTCTTTTCTGTAAGGGAACATGTCGATAGCTGAGTTGCGGAAGTTGTTTCCACGTGCTCCAGTTCCTCCACCGCGTCCTGCAGATGCATAAAGTGAAGTGTTTAACTGTACGTTGTCAGCGATATCCCAGTCCCAGTTAAGGGTGGCTAAAGGCTTGTTGTAGAAGTTACGACGAATATTGAATTCTTCACCGTTTAAGATACCGTTGTCAGAGTTCCAACGTTGATCAATACCTTCTTCTCCGAAATATTGGTAGTCGCGAATAGATACCCAAGTTGAACGTTGGTGGTGCCATTGTCCGGCTCCTAGTACAGAAAGGTTAAGTGAGTGGTCTGAACCTTCTGGAGCATATCCTAAAGCTGCGAAGTAAGTCCAACCTTCACCTTGTGTTCCATATACATATCCATCACCTTTCCAGTAAGTAAGAAGAACTGATGAAGCCCATCCGTTTTCGTTTTTACCAGTATTGTAAGCAGCAGTAGTCTTAGTATATCCGTCGTTACCTAAAACTTGAGTGAATGAACCACCCTGCATTTTATCTGCAGTTTTAGTAAAGATAGATACCGTACCACCAACAGAAGGTACTGCTAAACGAGAAGCTCCTAGACCTCTTTGAATCTGAATACCAGAAGCAACGTCAGTTAGACCTTGCCAGTTTGACCAGTAAACCCATCCGTTCTCCATATCATTCACCGGCTGACCGTTGATAAGGAATGAGGTGTTTCTTTGATCGAAACCACGAAGGCTAATACGGCTATCTCCGTATCCACCACCAGTTTTAGTTGCATAAACCCCTGGTGTAGAGTTCATGATTTCAGGAAACTCAAGGTTACCTACTTTTAAAGAGATGTCCTTAGCAGATACTGTAGTTACAGCAACTGGAGTAACACGCTCCTTAGCTACGTCAATAACTCTTGAAGAAACTACAACTTCTTCAAGTTCAGTCATTAACAATGAGTCAGTTTCTTGTTGTGCTTGTTGAGCTACCGCAAATGATGCAGTGAAGATCGCTAGCAACGAAAAGAATTTTTTCATGTTAGAAAAGTTTAGATTTAAGTTCATTCCGCGAAAATACTAAGTATTCTCACATGATTGTGTAAATTAAACTTTAAGATTTCTCTAACATTTGAAAGAATCCCTGTTTTTAATTTTAGAAATCTCTCGGAGACGCTGTAAATTGTAGTGTTAGGAAAGGTTGGGAGTAACTTCAGTTTTGTTTCAAATTCAACAAAAAAATTTCAACAAATTAAAAGCGGCTTGTTTATAACTTGCTGATTCTGACGTAATCAACTTCCATAGTTGCTTCTTTGAATTCGTCAGATACCGACCCGCCAAGTGTTCCTCCCATGGCTATATTTAGAATTAAGTAGTGAGGATTGTCATAAGGTCGTTTCTCGTCATTAGGTACGATATAAAACGGTTCGTTATCGAATAATAGAATGATTTCATTCGGGGTCCATTCAAGAGAATAGATATGAAAGTCGTCATAGGAATTCGGGATTTCTTTTGATTCACCCTCATCAAAGTATTCTTTGGTTTCTGTATGCCCCCAGTGAAGATGTCCTTTTAATACATTCTTTTCCCACCCCGTTTGCTCCATGATATCTATTTCGCCACACATGGGCCAACCCGCATTACCTTTTGAATTACCGAAAAAATTCCCTTTCTCATTGACATTACTCCCCAGGGTCCAAATTGCAGGCCAGGTGCCTTCTTCTTTAGGTAGTTTGGCTCTAACATCAACTCTTCCGTACTTAAAGTCGAATTTCGAGTTCAATCTAGTAGAGACAAACTCTTTGGTGTCCCCTTGAAAAGTATAAGCCTGTCTTAAAGCTTTGATTTTCATAGTTCCTTCTGAAACATAGGAAGTAGATTCACTATCAATGTAGTGCTGAAGTTCGTTATTATGCCATCCATAGCTATTAGGAGGAATCACCTGATGGTGCCATTTGCTAGGGTCAGGTCTTCCTGTATAATTGAATTCATCAGACCAAATGATTTTTGTTGAGTTATTGCTACAACCCACAACTAAGAGAAGGATAGCAATAAGGATGAGTTTCTTCATGGTAATCGAATTTATAAAAAAAAGCCGCAACGTGAGTTGCGGCTTTATATCTGATTAAGTGAAAATCTTAGTTCTGATCAGCGATGTTTGGGTTGAAGAGAATCTCAGACTGAGGAATCTCATAAGTCAAACGATCGTCATTGTGGTTGAATGAGTCACCAGCGTAATCTAACCAGTTTGCACCACGAGTTTTAGTCATTCTGCGACGCTTCATTAGGAAGTATGCTTTTCCTTCAGCGAATAACTCTAAGCGAGTTTGAAGTACGATCTCGTCGATAAGGTCTTGACCACTTAGAGCATCAATATATGAACTGTCAGCTACACGCTCGTCTAGAAGTGCTTTTAGACTTGCTTTAGCAGCTGTTTCATTTCCGTTTTCAGCGGCAGCTTCAGCATGAAGTAGATACATCTCTGACACTCTCATGAAGTGAGCATCTGAATCTACGTTTAACTGAGGTCCTGAGAATCCTCTGAATCCTCGTTCTTGTGCTCCTTTGTAGTAGAATTTACCAGCTGGAATTAATAGACCAAATGGGAATTGGTTTTGACGGATATCGTCAGCTCTCATTTGGCTGAAAAGACCTGCATCCATTCCTTTGTAATTACCTACTGCAGCGTAGCTGTAGCTATAGTAATCCATCCAACCCCACCATGTTCCTAATGAGTATAGTTCATTTTGGGCAGTGATGTCAATACCCCACATGATACCTGGGTGGCTATTTACATCGTTGAATCCACCAACGGTGTCTTCAGGACCCATGTAAGCTACTTCTTCGGCAGTCATAATTGGGTAACCTGAAGTAACTACCTTTTGAGCGTACTCTTCAGTTTTTGACCAATCATTAAGTGCACCGTAAGTATAAGCTAAAAGACCACGAACGATATCCTGGTTCATTTCGATTTTATTAGTTCTGCTAAACCCTTCAAGTAGCGTTTCAGCTGCTAATAAATCTGAAAGTGCTTGATTAAATACCTCTTGAACAGAGCTCTTAGGCTGCTCTAATTGATCTGCGCTAGTATAGATCGGCACAGCAGGAGTTGATAGGTTAGAAATGTCATCAGCGAACAGGTTTACTAACCAGTAGTATGCCCATCCACGTAATGCGCGAGCTTGACCCATAGTGTGCTTCTGCACATCAGTGGTTAGATCTGCGGCATCTCCACCTAAACCATCAATTACAAGGTTAGATAGGTTGATTACACGATAAAGGAATCTCCAAGGAATGTAGTTATAGTTGCTGTCAGGGTCAACAGTAGCTGTGAGCTCCGAAATTTGAGTCTGACGGTTATAACTTTTACCTAAGTGAGCCATGTCTCCTGAGAGAATGTCTAACTGGATATCCTGAGTTTTGATACCATAGTCTTCTTGACCACCTACACCACCTGAACCAATTCGATAAAGGTTTTCGTAGATACCAAGTAGGGTACCTGCAGCAGCATCAGGGTTTACTGCAACAGCTTCTGAAACCTGCTCCTGCGATAAAGATGCAGTAGGGTAGGTTTCTAGGAAGTCTTCTTCACATGAAACAGCCAGAATGGCAATCCCGATAAGGCTTAGTATTTTAAAATTTTTCATGGCTATTAGATTTTAACGTTTAGTCCAAAAACGAGTGTTGAAAGTGGGTTGTATCTGTAAATACTTGATCCACCTGAAATCGATGTTGCCGGATTAAATCCTTGTCTCTTACTAGCTAACCAAAGGTTATCACCAGTAACATATATATCAGCTTGTTGAACACCTAACTTACTCACGAAAGTTTTAGGTACGGTGTAACCAAGACGAACATTGTTCAGAGCAATGAAATCAGATTTAGTTAAGAAACGAGTTGAGGTTGCATTTTGCTGGATTTGGTAACGAGCATCTTGTCTTGGGATATCGGTTACGTCACCCGGCTTCGTCCAGCGATTACGCATATCGATGTGGAAGTTGTTAACCCCCGCATAGTTGTTAGCCATAAGACTAGCATAAGCACTATCATAAGCATATCCTCCTAATTGGTAGTTGAATAACGCACTTAGTGAGAATTGCTTGTATCGAGCATTAACTCTAAAGGCACCTCTTACGTCAGGAATGATAGTTTTATCAATAAACTTATCTGTAGCTTCAGCATAAACTTCTGTTAAGTCTTGAGCGACTACTGCGTCAGGGTTATCATTTAAATATTGAGTCAGTGAGTTGATAATCTCGTCACCATCAGTGAAGTCACCACTTCCATCTTTATCATCGAAGTTACGTTCCCACTGAGCAGCACCTGTATCGCTGTTTACACCAGCATAAACTGGAATATAGTAGTCATATAATGAACGACCAACTGTACGAGCATAACTACCAGAGATATCTAGTTTTTGTTGCTCTCCTGTTGCTGGGTCGATAGGCATCGCAGTAAGTTCGTTTGTAAACGTTTCACCGTTTAGTCCTAAACTTAAGCTGAAATCTTGCTTATTCACTAAATCAAAGTCAAGATCAAATTCAAGACCTTTGTTTACTAATTCACCATCATTTACTGTGATTAACGCATAACCTACTGAAGGCCCTACTCTACGATCAAAGAACATGTCTGTAGTCGTCTTCTGATATGCTTCGATAGATCCTGATACAAATCCACCAACTTCAAATTCGAAACCAGCGTTAAACTGATTTGAACTTTCCCAAGTTAGGTCTTTATTACCTTTTGTGCTAAATGCAAGAGAGATGTTATCAGCAAGGTTGTTAATCGAGAAAATGTTGTAACCTGGGTATAGACCTACACCTCCTGAGTTACCGATAACCCCGTAACTAGCTTTGAACTTTAAGAAGTCAAATACATTTGAATCTGACATAAAGTTCTCTTCGCTAAGTACCCAAGCACCACCAACCGAGTAGAAATTACCCCAACGATTATTGATGAATCTTGAAGATCCGTCACGGTTGAAAGATAAGGTTAAGAAATACTTGCGAGATAGATCAGCAGTTACGTTAGCAATATAGCTTTCTGTTGCTACTTCGTCAGTGTATCCGTTTCCTGGAGCATTAACAACACCATTAGCGATGTCTGTACCGAAAGGTAATACAAGCTTAGAACGCTGTGCAGATAAGTAATTGAAGTCATACTGCGTAGCAACGTGAGAAACGAATGCTGAAAGATCTAAATCTCCAAAAGTTTTGTTGTAACGAAGACCTGTTCTGATAGTGTAGTTCTTAGTTTCAGAACGAGCACGTGTAATGACACCACCTTGACCTTTTGCAGGGCTGTAGAATGGTTCGTTTAGATCGATATCGTCACTCATAAAATACTGATAAGCGAAGTTATTCTCTAGAGTAAGACCTTCAGCTAATTGAATGCGAGTATCGTTGTTGAAGTTAACCGAATTGTTACGACTTCTATTAATGTTAATCTGAGAATCAGCAACACCGTTTGTTGCGAATCCAAAACCACGACCGTCTTCTAGACCATAGTCAAAAAGGAATCCACCATATACAGGATCTGGAATTTTATTTCCATCTGTATCACGACGATATAGTGGGTAGATTGGTGGTAAGTTATCAATCCACCAGAACTGGCTTGAAGATGAAGAACTCTGACCGTTTTGGTTACTTTCACTTTGTGTGTAGTTCAGTGATGTGTTTACATCGATAAAGTCACCGATTTTGTGGGTTGCAGCTAGACGACCATTTAATCTTTGGTAGTCGGTATTTGCTGCATAACCTTTATCATCAATGAATCCGATAGAAGTGTAAACAGAAGAGTTTTCGTTAACATTGGAAACGGTTACGTTTACTTCGTTTCGATTTGCATCTTGAAATGCAAATTCTTCCCAGCTTTCTGGGGTATATCTTCTTGCCACTCCTGAACGAACTTGTCCAGTGGCAGGATCGATAAGGTTTGCCACGTTTATGTTTCCATCTTCTGTAGTTCCTACATTCCACATGTTGTAAATAGGAGAGATGTCTGAAACACCAGCATTACCTGGGAATTCGAAAAGATTAGCGTTGGCATACGCAACAGCTGCTGCTTGGTCACCTTCATTTTCAATTAAACCTCTTTGGTAAGTACCTTCCCATGCAATCCCGATATATTCTTCAGGAGAGCGAATGGTTTCGTAACGTCCGATACCTTGGTAGTTCGTCCCTGATTTAACTTGAACGTTAACACTGTTACCGTTGTCTTTACCTCTTTTCGTAGTAATAACGATTACCCCATTAGCACCACGCGCACCATAAAGCGAAGTTGCCGAAGCATCTTTAAGCACGGTAACAGACTTGATGTCATTAGGGTTGATGTCGTTTAAGCTTCCACCAAAAGGAGCGTCATCTACAATGTAAAGTGGAGCTTGGCTACCGTTTACCGAACCAAATCCACGAATACGAATCGTAGATACTGTGCCTGGTTGTCCAGAAGTGTTGAATACACTAACACCGGCTACCTCTCCGGCAAGTGCCTGAGATACGTTGGTGAATGATTTTTGAGAGATTTTCTCTCCTTCAACCACTTTCGCAGAACCAGCGAATGATTTTTTAGATACCTCACCAAAACCGGTTACAACCACCTCGTCAAGTTGGTTTGAAGGTTGAAGTGAAACATTGATGTTGCTTTGGTTACCCACGGTAACTTCCACAGTTTGATAACCGATGAAACTGAATTCTAGAACCGCGTTTGGTCCCACAGAAATCGAGTAGTTACCATCGAAATCGGTAGCAGTACCATTACTAGTACCTTTAACGATAACAGTTGCACCAGGAAGTGGAATTCCAGATTCATCTGTTACGCTACCTGAAACGGTCTGCTGTGCTACAGCTACTTGAACTGCGAGCAAACACACCAGTAGAAAGTTGATGTAATTTCTCATAACATTTGGTTTTACAATAATTGTTTACGTTTGAGTGAATTCACAAATTTACAATCTTCAATTGAATTTTTCCTTAAAAATATCTCGACAACCTTGTGCTAATTACGGTATTTGTCGATAAATCGACAATTTTATGTGAATATGATAATTATACGTTTAAGTTCGGCCTTGATTTTATGATTCTGTTAAGAAAATATAGGTGTCTTGAGCGAAGTATTTGAAATAAAAAAGCCGATTTCAACATTGAAATCGGCTTTTGTCTGTTTTGCGGTCTGGACGGGACTCGAACCCGCGACCCCCTGCGTGACAGGCAGGTATTCTAACCAACTGAACTACCAGACCAAAAATCTTTCGCTCTTAAAGCGGGGGCAAATATAATCTTTTTTAGACCTTGGCCAAAAAGGATCAAAAAAAAAGCGATTAAAAATCGCTCTCTTTTTCGAATGCTTTGTAAAGTGACTTATAATGCAGCGTCAATAGCCTCTGCGTAAACATTTTTAGGAGAAACTCCTACCTGACGATTGACGATTTCTCCGCCTTTAAAAACTAATACGGTAGGAATGTTTCTAACGCCGTATTTAGCTGCAAACTGTTGGTGGTTGTCAACATCGACTTTACCTACAACTGCTTTTCCTTCGTATTCAGTAGCGAGTTCATCAATGATGGGTCCTACCATACGACAGGGACCGCACCATGCTGCCCAAAAGTCAACAACTACTGGCTTGTCTGAATTGAGTACTACCTCTTCAAATGTTGCGTCTGTTATTTCTAGTGCCATAATCTTGAATTAAAATACAAATTTAGGGATTTAAAATGAGTTCAATTAGTATAGTTGATAGGGTATTTTTTGATCGTCTAGGAAGTGTAGTAATTCTTTGGTAATTGCCACTTTTTCCTTTCTGCTTTTTAAAGTGAGTTGAAATTCTTTATCGTGGAGCGTAATATTTACAGGTTTGTTTCCTTTGTAATCCGTAATTCTTTGTTTCAATAATTCAATAAACTCGTTGGTTACTTCTTCTGCCTTTAGATGAAGGTTGATTTTTTTAGATAGATTTTCCATCACATCTTGAAGTAGTCGTACTTCGTTAAATTGTAATCTCGGCTCTCCTTTTGTACTACCATCCCCAATAGGATAACCTTCTTTGACTAATAGACGGATGTATAAAAAGTTCGGTTCCTTAAAGAAGTGTTCGAATTTCAAAAATTCCTCTGAAAAAACTCTGAATTGATAAGACCCGCTATAATCTTCTAGAATAAAGGTTCCCCAACGTTTGCCGTTTTTAGAAATTCTTGCTTCTGCGGATGTTACAACACCACCAACAGTTACTTCGCGTCCGACAAAAGGGGTGAGATCTGTATTCAGACTTGCTAAATGATTTTTAGTAAAATGTTGTAGCGTTTTTTTGAAATCATCCAGCGGATGCCCAGTTAAATAAAGTCCAACAACCTCCTTCTCTTTTCTAAGAAGCTCCATAGTTGGCCACGGATCACAAGGTGGGATTTCTGGCTCACTAATTTGAGCGACGGGATCATCTGCAAATAGGCTCACCTGGGAGGCGTTTTCGTTTTCTTTAAAACGAGTGGCTGACTTTATGATCTTCTCCAAATAGTTGATTCCGTCATTAGATTCTTGAAAGTATTGACTTCTTAGTGCCCCGAAAGAATCAAAAGCGCCGGCGATAGCAAGATTCTCAAAGGTTCTTTTGTTCGCAGCTCTAAGATCTATTCGTTTGGCTAACTCGAATACGGAACTATAGGGTCCAGATTCTTTTCTTTCATCTACGATAGTATCCACGGCGCTTTTTCCTACGCCTTTAATAGCACCCATTCCGAAACGAATCGCGTTTTGTGCATTTACCCCAAACTTGTAGAAAGACTCATTGACATCAGGCCCTAGAACCTCGATTCCCATGCGCTTGGCCTCTTCCATAAATAGAGTAACCTGTTCTAACTGGTTCATGTTATTAGATAGCACAGCGGCCATATATTCTGAGGGGTAGTGAGCCTTCAGATAGGCTGTTTGGTAAGCGATGTAAGCGTAGCAAGTAGAGTGACTCTTATTGAATGCATAACTTGCGAATGCTTCCCAGTCTTTATAAATTTTTTCTAGCACCTCCTTAGGGTGTCCTTTAGAAATCCCTCCATTGATAAACTTTGGGCGCAGTTCGTCGATAAGATCTTTTTTCTTCTTACCCATCGCCTTTCTGAGAACGTCGGCTTCACCTTTGGTAAAACCTCCTAACTTCTGTGACAAAAGCATCACCTGCTCTTGATAAACTGTAATCCCATAGGTATTTTCTAAATACTCCTTCATTTCTGGAAGGTCGTAGGTGATAGGCTCTTTACCGTGTTTTCTAGCGATAAAGCTTGGGATATATTCAAGCGGGCCTGGGCGATAAAGAGCGTTCATGGCGATTAAGTCATCAAAGGTGCTCGGTTTTAGCTCTTTTAGATACTTCTGCATTCCGCGAGATTCGTATTGGAAAATTCCGATCGTTTCTCCTCTTTGAAAAAGCTCGTAAGTTTTTTCGTCTTCTAATGAAAATTCGTCAGGATTGAGTTGAACTCCGTTTCTTGCCCTTATGATCTTTAAAGTATCCTTAATTAAAGTCAGAGTTTTTAATCCTAAGAAGTCCATCTTCAATAGACCAGCACTCTCCACTACAGAATTGTCGAATTGGGTTACCCACATCTCTGCATCTTTAGCAGTAGCTACAGGTACAAAGTCGGTGATATCCCCAGGAGTGATAATAACACCACAGGCGTGAATTCCTGTATTTCGAACAGTTCCTTCCAATCTTTTCGCAACCTGAAGCGTGTTTCCAAGATGGTCCTTGCTCTGAGAAATTTGTTGAAGTTCTGCTATTTTTTGAGCTTCCTCACTGCGAAAATTCTGTTGAAGCGACTTTGAATCGAGTCCTAAAACCTTTGCTAGTTTGGTCATGTCAGGCAGAAGCTTAGCGAGTCGATCTGCTTCATTAAGCGGCAAATCAAGTACCCTAGCTGTGTCTCGAATCGAAGACTTACCTGCCATCGTACCATAGGTTATAATCTGAGCTACTTGATTAGATCCGTATTTTCCAATCACATAATCGATAACCTTTTGTCGCCCCTCATCGTCAAAGTCAATATCAATATCAGGCATAGACACTCGGTCTGGATTTAGAAAACGCTCAAAAAGGAGGTCGTATTTAATCGGATCAATATTGGTAATGCCTAGACAGTACGCCACTGCCGAGCCTGCTGCGGACCCTCTTCCGGGGCCCACCGAGACTCTCATTTCTCTCGCTTTTCTAATAAAGTCTTCGACAATTAAGAAGTATCCTGGATAACCCGACTGTTCAATGGTATTCAATTCGAAAAGTAAGCGCTCTTCGATTTCTGAAGTTACTTCTCCGTAACGTTCTTTTGCTCCTTCGAAGGTTAGATGTTTGAGGTAAGCGTTTTCTCCTCTTTTACCTCCGTCAACCTGATCTTCTGAAGATGTAAATTCTTGTGGAATATCGAATTCAGGAAGTAAGACCTCTCGATATAAGACGTAATTTTCTACTTTATCAAGTATGCGTGTGGTATTTTCAATGGCCTCCGGTAGATCAGCGAATAGTTTTTTCATTTCCTCGCTGTCTTTAAAATAGTACTCGCTGTTTGGGAGACCGTATCGATAACCTCTTCCTCTACCGATCGGAGTCTCCTTTAGTTCTCCTTCTTTCACGCAGAGGAGTATGTCTTGTAGTTCCTGATCTTCTTTTGATCGGTAAAAGTTATTATTCGTCGCAACTAAGTGGACACCATGTTTCTTAGCTAGTGCTACGATTTGAGGATTAACTCTATTTTCTTCTTCTTGATCGTGACGTTCGAGTTGTAAGAAAAAGTCATCGTCAAAACTTTCCTTAAACCATTCTAACGCTTCTTCAGCTTGTCTTTCGCCTATATTCAAGGCTTTGGCGGATACTTCACCTCTAGTACCACCCGATAAAATAATTAGCCCTTCTTTGTGTTCTACGAGTAGTTCTTTGTCAATTCGAGGGATGTAGTAAAAACCTTCAGTATATGCCTTAGAGCTAAGTTTAGTCAAGTTGTGATATCCTGTTTTGTTTTTGGCCAGTAGTACAACAGGGTAGCCCAGGTCTTTTAGCTCTTTATTATGTCTGTTTTCGACCATCGCCAGTTCACAACCGACAATTCCTTTAATGGGCTTTTCTGGATTAGACTTATTATGGGCAGCAACGGCACTAACAAAGCTGAAAGCTCCCATCATGTTGCCTGTATCGGTAAGGGCGACCCCTGGCATTTCTAATTCAGCGGCAGTCTCGACAAGCTCGGCAGGTTTCATAGTCGCTTGTAAAATAGAGAACTGTGAATGGCTGTGCAGGTGAGCAAAGGAGAGTTGATTAATCTCCTCAATGTTGATAGTTGTTTTCTTGGTTTCTGCAGACTCGAAATTTTGTGCGGCTAATTTTTCTGAAGCAGCCTTGAGGTTTTTATGCTTAAGGCCTATAGCCTGAATAGGATTGGGGTTAGTAACTTTGAAGTTTTGAAGAAGTTCTTCTGAAACTCCTAAGGATGTAGCGTCAAATTGACCGATTCGGATAAGTTCAAAAAAGCATCGTGCAGTTGCCTCTACATCTGCACTAGCGTTATGTGCTTCGGCAAATTCAGCTCTAAAAAGTTTACGGTGTAATTCTGAGAGGGTAGGTAATTTAAATCTTCCACCACGACCACCGGATAGTTGGCAAAAATTAGCAGTTTTTTCGGTGCAAGTATCAAGTACCTTTTTATCAAGAAGGGCTGTAGATACCCCAATGCGGTAGAATTCCGCCCCCATGATATTTAGGTCAAAATCAATATTTTGTCCTACCACAAAGTCGGTCTTAAGAACTACCTCTTCAAAAGCCTTAAGAACTCCATACAGTTCATGTCCCTCTTTTAAGGCGAGAGCAGTCGAGATGCCATGTACTCTTTCTGATTGAAAAGGGATATCAAAACCATCTGGTTTGATTAAGAAGTCTTTTTGATCAATTAGCTTTCCCTCATGATCGTGAAGTTGCCAAGATAATTGAACTGCTCTCGGCCAATTCTCTGAGTCACTAACCGGGGCTTTATAGTTTTTAGGCAGGCCGGTAGTCTCCGTATCAAAAATGAGGTATAACATCGAGTGAACTAACTTTTAGAACCCCTAAAAATAGCATAATAATGAGGCTTGGATAACTAAACATTTCGATTATCTTTGCACGACTTTTAAACAATGTATTAATAATCGAGGTCGAGAACCTCAAAAATTTAATGTGATATGCCTGTAAGAATTAGATTACAACGCCATGGTAAAAAAGGAAAACCCTTCTATTGGGTAGTTGCTGCCGATTCAAGATCGAAGCGTGATGGTAAATTCCTCGAAAAACTTGGTATCTACAATCCAAACACAAATCCTGCAACTGTTGAGATCGATGTTGATTCGGCGGTTACATGGTTACAGAATGGTGCTCAACCAACTGACACAGCGCGTACACTGCTTTCAAGAAAGGGAGCCCTTCTTAAGCATCACCTAGTAAAGGGTGTAGCTAAAGGAGCTCTTACCGAGGAGCAAGTGGAAGAGCGTTTTGCAGCATGGTTAGCTGAGAAAGATGCGGCAAATACTGCTGAAGTCTCTGCACTAAATAAAGAAAAAGAAGCTGCTAAGGCGAAAGCTCTTGAGGCTGAGAAGGAAGCTAACGAAAAGCGTGCTGCTGAGATTGCAGCTGCTAACGCTCCTGAGCCTGAAGTAGTTGAAGAGGCTGCTGAAGAAGTAGCTGAGACTCCCGTTGCTGAGGAAGTTGCTGAAGAAGTAGCTGAGGCTCCCGTTGCTGAAGAGGCTCCCGTTGCTGAAGAGGCTGCTGCTGAAGAAGCTCCAGCAGAAGAGTCGTCTGAAGAAGAGAAACCAGCTGAATAATTGATTGTATGCGACTCGAGTCCTGCTACCAATTAGGACATATCGCATCAAAATTTAGCTTCAAGGGTGAGGTGCTTCTAAAACTAGACACCGATTACCCGGGTGAATATCTTGAAATGGAATCAGTTTTTGTTCAATTAGAACATGAATTGGTTCCATTTTTTATTGAGCGTTCCCGTTGGCACAATGGATCGCTTAGAGTGAAGTTTGAAGGAGTTGATTCCGAACTTCAGGCTACCGCACTTGTTGGAAAATCGATTTATCGTCCGCTAGACGAGCTCCCTGAATTAGAAGAGGGACAGTACTATTATCACGAACTCATCGGGTTTGAAGTTATTGATACTTTTTTTGGTCCTATTGGTGAATTAGTTGGAGTGAATGACAGTTCCACTCAAGCCATCTTTATTATCGATCATAACGGGAAAGAGGTTTTATTACCAGCGGTGGATGAAATTATCAATTCTATAGATAAAGGCCAAAAACGTATCTTGGTATCAGCGCCAAATGGCCTGATTGAACTTTATTTAGAGCCCTAAGGGTGTTTCGATTCAAACAATTTTCGATAGACGATAGTAATGTTGCGATGAAAATCGGAACCGATGGTGTTTTGATCGGTGCTTGGTCTTCTGCACCTGATCCTAAAAAAATCTTAGATGTTGGTTGTGGTACTGGGCTAATCGCTCTTCAATTAGCGCAGCGTTTTTCTTCGAGTCAAATTAAGGCAATAGATATTGATGAGCGAGCCTGTAAGGCTACTCAAATGAATTTTCGTAATTCTCCGTGGTCTGAGCGACTAGTAGTAGTTACGGGTGACTTTTTAGATTCGTCTTCGATCGTTGATGCTGACTTTGATTTAATTGTTTCGAACCCGCCTTATTTTCAAGGAGCTGAGACCTTAGAAGAGGCTAGAACTCTGGCCAGAAATGCGAATCATTTACCCTTGCAGTTACTCATTCAGTCTTCATACCGTCTATTGAAGGCCGACGGATTATTTTCTTTAATTCTCCCTTCAGATCGGTTTTCGGAAGCACAAAAGGTTGCTTTGGAGATAGGCTTTAAGATTCGAAGGTATTGTCTAGTCAAGGGTCGCTCAGATTTACCGGTAAAGCGGGTGATGTTAGAACTCCAAAAAACTACCACTGCTATTGTATCTGAGCGTGAAGAATTAGTGATCGAGATTGAAAGACATCTTTATACTGAAGAGTATCGTCATCTTACAGCGCCGTTTTATTTGAATTTTTAGAAAGAGGTATTAGTTACGTATTCGCAGCGCTCCTTTCTTTTTACTTCAATACTTCTGAACCCGAATTCTGTACAGACTAATCCTTCGATGAGGTAGATTCCTTTTGATAGTACGGGATATTTTTGAGCTATTTCAGGAAACGAAGTGGTGTCAAAAATGGCGCCGTTGATATCTAAGTAGGTGGCGAACTGCATGATCTTCCCGTTCTTTGTTCTAGTATTTTTCACTGTAACCAAATACCCTAATATTCGCACTGCCTTTCGATCGTAATGCTCCAGTTGATCTGCGGTAACACTTTGAATTGGATTTTTTAAAAGTTCAAAAGTCATTGAAAGTGGAAATCCTAAAAGCTCCCAAAGTTCATAGGTTCTTTCAATAGCTGATTCTTTGAGGTGTGTAAGGCTAACTCCCTTTTGCTCTGATGCGAAAAGTTTGGGTTGAAAGTTTCTTTGTCTACTATTTTTTAAACCTAACGCTTGCCATAATAGCGAGTGCTTATTTTCATTGGTGAAGCTGAAGGCTCCGGCTCGTATTAGAAGTTCTATCTGTGAACTACCTATGGGTACTCGATCAATAAAGTCGAATAGACTTTTGAACTCCTCTCGAGTTCTGGCCTCTACTATTTTTATAGTGCTTCGTTCCTCTAATTCTTTAAGAACTATAAAGCCTAGGTATAACTCGTTTTTGATGATCGTGTGTTGAATATGACTCTTATTAATACAGGGGGTGTACACTCTTGCACCTAGTCTAACTGCTTCTTTGAGATAGAATTCAATCGCGTAGAATCCTCCTCCATTATTGATTACAGCCGTGAGATATTCGAGCGGATAGTAGGCCCTAAGAAATAGGCTTTGATAACTCTCAACAGCATAAGAAGCAGAGTGCCCCTTGGCAAAGGCGTAGCCAGCGAAACTTTCGATTTGCCTCCATACTTCACTGACTTCTTCTTCGCGATACCCTTTTTGATTGCCATTTTCGAAGAATTGTACCTTGATACGATCAAATTCAGTCTTTGATCTTGATTTACCACTCATTCCTCTGCGTAGTACATCGGCCTCAGCAAGGCTCAACCCTCCGTAGTAGTGTGCAACTTTGATAACATCTTCTTGATAAACCATGACTCCATAGGTCTCGGGCATAATGTTTAGAAGTACAGGGTTGGCTCTTTGGTGTACTTTTTCGGGATTTTGGTGTCTAAGAATGTATTCATTCATCATTCCGCTTTGAGAAACCCCGGGTCTAATAATCGAACTAGCAGCAACAAGACTTAAGTAATTATTTACTTTAAGTTTCTGTAAAAGCATTCGCATAGCGGGAGATTCAATGTAGAAGCAACCCATGCAATCTCCACGAGCTAATAGTTCATTGATAGTAGTATCATTTTTAAAGGTCTCGATTTGATGAATGTCTACCTGTTTGTTTTGATTCTGCTCGATGAGTTTTAGGGTATCAGCAATTTTTGATAGCCCTCGTTGAGACAGGATGTCGAATTTGTGAAGCCTAGCGTCTTCAGCGATGTGCATATCAAGATGGATGGTTCGAAACCCTTTGGGTGGAAAAAAGGTAGTAGCATAATAGTGTATCGGCTTTTCGGTAATAAGCATTCCTCCGGCATGTATGCTAAAGTGATTGGGTAAGCCTTCAATAAACTGAGAATAGTGCAATACTAGTCTCTGCAGCTCATCACTCTCCTTGTTGCGACCTAGAGGTTTTGTATTAGCTACTAGCGCATCAATTTCTTCCTTAGAGAGTCCAAACACTTTCCCGATTTCTCTGATTACTGCTCTTTTTTGAAAGGTTACATACGCGCCCAGTAAACACACATTTGGATACCTCTCAAATAAATATTGAATCA
>Ga0209653_1001206_pt1 | contig 21141 bp, 13 predicted proteins | sample SaaInl6LU_22_DNA_FD_184644 | JGI IMG/M metagenome (GOLD analysis project Ga0209653, IMG submission 184644) | Marine microbial communities from expanding oxygen minimum zones in the Saanich Inlet - ESP_116LU_22_DNA (SPAdes) (version 2) | ecosystem: Environmental > Aquatic > Marine > Intertidal...
GTGCAGGGTTGTGAGGGTGCAGGGTTGTGAGGGTGCAGGGTTGTGAGGGTGCAGGGTGAGGTAAGCATTTATAACTGGTGCTACATAAAAAGCCCCCGATAAAATTTTGCAGAGACACTAACGGAGCTTGGGTTAAAAAAAACTAGCGAGCGATACCCTTGGCGTATTGTAATTGCCAAAGCAATTCTATCTGGCCATCACTGTTTTGTTGTGTCCCTACTGTTTCGCTTAATGCAGCAGCAACCTCTTCGGCTGTTACGTTCTGAAGCCCAAAGAGATTTTTACAAAAAATACCCATCTGGCGAGTATCGCTAAAGCGCCAAGGTACAGTTTGTAGTTGATCGCTACAGGGATCAAATCCCGAGTTTTGCAGAAGGTCGCTAAATTCCCCTTGCTCAAAAAACACCCCTTCGTGCCCACCGGGGCAGTAATCGTTAACAAAGCCATTCAAAAATTTGCCGCTTCCGGTATTGGTTGCTACATCTGCCACTACGCATTGGCCGCCCTCTGCCGTAACACGCCCCCACTCATCAAAGATTCCCTGTCGTTGCGAAACGTGATGGAGCCCGGCGAGGCTGGCGACAATGGTAAATTGCCGGTCGGCGGTGGGGATCTGGTCTATGCCCGCGATATGAACATTAAATTGGTCGGATATGGCTGCGGCAAATTTTTCGGCGGGTTCAACACAAGTGATTGGGCACTCGCTGTAATTTAAACGTCTCACTCCCTCAGCTACAAACCCACCGCCTGCCGGTGCATCGCAAAGCCGATGGTGTCCGTCAAAGTTTATTAGATCTAAAAGCGCCACGAGCTCGGCATCACGCGCCGTAGGGCAGAGCGAAGTGGCCGCATTATAAAGGTGCCCGCGCTGATTAAAGATGGATTGGTAGTCTTTGTTATTCACGTTCGCCCTTAGGTTGATATTTGATCGCTGAGTATAGCGTTTGAAGAGAAGGCGTTAATCAATTTCACAAATTGAAGCATAGAATTTGCCATTACTGCCACGTTCAATTGTGTCCTCTTGCTGCAGGGCTAGCGTTATTGTGGGTCCGAATTCAGCATAAAACAGCGCTTTCGCCTGCTCTGCAAATAAAGCTGTGTTGAGCCCGGGCGATGCCACAAAACGCAAAATATGGTGGGTGAGACTTTTTTGTACCACTTGAAACTGAGCAATCCCGGGGATATCGCGCAGGGCGGCATCTAAATTTGAAAACATTACCCGCTGCCCATTAGGCCGTCTTAGCAGGCCGCGCACCTTGCCAGTTATCTGAGTTAAAGCGGGCAGATTTATCTTGCCGCAAGGGCACTTTGCGTATGCCGCCAGATCGCCGATATCGTATCGGATGAATGGTGAGCGACGGTTGAAATAATCCGTAATCACCACGCGCCCTATTGCGCCCTCTGTACAGGGGCGGTGGTTTTGATCAAGTATTTCTACAGCCAGTTTTTTGGCGAATACATGATGAAAATTGGGCTCGTACGGGCAGCGAGCGGCAATCATTCCAAGCTCGGTGGCGCTATAAGTAGTGTAGATGCGGGCATTGGGGAATGCACGTTGGACTAATTGCTCTTGCCAACTCTCAAAAGCCTCCGCATAGCAGCTAAAGCGTTGGATATGGCTCATATCGATCTGGTTGTCGAGGATATGTTGGCTTAGCTCTGCAGCATTGGTGGGGTAAGTAATTACCGAGGTGGCGTTGGCTGTCTGAAAGCGTTGCTGCAGAAAATTTACCTGTTCTTGTGCTGGCAGGCCAATATCGGCGCTCTCTGGGTCAGACGCGCCCTTGAGTCGTATGATTTTGGCCCGCGGCAGTGCGCCGCCGAGCCATTGGTTGGTGTACTCGAGGCTCTCTCTGCGACTGATTTGTTGTCGCTCTTCGGACCAAGAAAAGCGCACAGGGATACCGGTTGAACCGCTGGTGCGCCCGGTCTCAGGGTGGTTGTTGAGCAGTAGATCGTTATTGGCGAGTATCTCGGCGCGTGTCAATAGTGGGATTTCGCAAGGGGAGCTGAGGTCGCGCTGATATTTTTGGCGATAAAAAGGATGGCTGGCTGAGGCCCATTGGACGATCTCATGTAGCTTGCTGGCAGCGTAGGGGCGATTGCGAAAGTGTTCAGGAAGAAAAAACGTTGACATACAACAGTCCAGCGGAAGGCGATTGAACAAAGTGTACTGGCGAGTTGGGATGAGGCCAAGTTAAAAAAACAGGCAGTCTAAGTAAAAGAGGTTTATTTAATAGGATTAATCCAATATAGTTAGTAATAACATTGCCATAACTGTGTCGTTTAATGGCGCAGGGAAAAAAACGCAATGCCAATTTTGAGTTGGCATTGCGTAAAAAAAACACCATGTAAATAGGCGTCAGGCGCCCGGAGATAGTTATGAGTCGCATCACCAAAAAACGAGCCTTAAATAAAATTAGCCGCGCATTCCGTCGCTTTACCCAGCGCAATCTGCGCCGCGTAGGGGTGGTTCGCCGCCGGCCTATGGCTAGCTCGTCAGTGGTTGCCCTCCAGGGTTTGTTTGCTATGAACCCGTTGGCGCGCAGCGTCTGGGCTGTGGCGGGTGTCGCCACTGCTGGAATGGTCGTGGCGCCCAGCGATGCCGTTGCAGATGCTTCGGTTTGTGATGGTGCTCTGGCCAGCCACACTGTTAGTAGCGCTGTCAGCTCACAGTTGGCCTACAATTCCTGTGATGCCATTGATGATCTTTCGGTAGTGCTAACGGCAACAGGTGATGTGACGGCCGATGGCGAGCACGGCATAAGCATCCAGACGTGGGATGATCGCGACTTCGATTGGGACCCAGATGATGCTGTATACACCCACGGCGAGGCCTGGGACGCCAATATTGATTGGGGTACAGCCGATGGCAATGTATCGCTGACACTTAACGAGGGTGCGCTTGTCGATGTTGAAGAAGCGTTTGGTATTTTTGTCGAAGCCGAAGGCGATCCCACCGGCGACACAACTTTTACGGCAGATACGGATTTTACACACGATCACCTAGGCGTGCCGTTTACTCACTACTTAACTGTCACGCCTGATCAGGCGTCCATGGACGGTGATATCACCATCGTTCTCGATGGCGCTGTCGATGTCGATGCTGTTGATGAGGTGGTAGGCTACAGCGATATTATCGGTATTTACGCGGACACCCAAGAGACGGGATTGGACGCCTATGATAACGAATCTATTACTGGCGATATTTCAATTACCGGTAGCGGTCGTGTCGACGTCAGTTGGGAGTCCCGCAGTGGTGAGGATGTGGTGGATGCAGTAGGCGTCAGTGCCACTGCAGATCAGGATGTCTACCTCGGTGGCATTGCCATTGCTGTAGATGTCTATGCAGAAGGTGATAATGCCACTGCCCAAGGCGCTTATCTTGAAAGTGATGACGGATCGGTGACAGTGGATAGCGTTACGGTCTCTGCCGATGCCGCCGCATCGGATGCCCAGTCTGTGTTCGCTGAGGGTATCGATATTGAGTCCTATGGCGACGACAGTGGTGACCACGCATCGCTGCGCGACAGCACGGTGACCTCGGTAGCGCGTGGCGACGAGGTTGCCTATGTCAGTGCAGATGGTGCTTCTCTAATCGGTGAGTCGGTATTTGTGCAGGATAGCGCCGTAACTGCGAGCGCTCGCTCAGTGGGCGATGCCGGAAAATACAATGTAGATGTTGAGGGTGTTGAGATCTATGCTGAGAGCACTGCCTCGGTAACCGGTGACTCAGCCGATGCCACTGTAACAATTGATGCAATGGCCGGCATTGCGATTGGCGATGGGGTTAACAATCTTGGTATTTATGTTGAAGCTTATGTCGATGGGCTCTACGTTGAGCTGGATAACTCGTATGGCCAAGACGTAGAGCTTACCTATGTGGATGTGACCGCCTCTATTGGCCAAGTTGATGCCGAAACCGGTGAGCTGCTAACCGATGCAGAGAGTGGTGAGCTGGTTGCTGCCACGGTAATGGTTAGTGAAGGTGCCACCCCAGCGCGCGCTGCCGATATGGATCTTTATGCCACTGCGGTTGAAATTGAATTACACAACGATGCCGATGCCGATATCGATCACCTGGACGCCCTAGCGCAAATTAGCGCCTCTGCCACAGGCGGAAGCGGCGGATCTTACAGTGACATTGACGCCACGGCCAAGGGTTTGGAACTGCGCGGTGACGACTTCAGTGTGATTACCATTGATGACTCGGTGGGGCGCGCTGAGGTTGTGCTGCAGAGCGACGATTATGCAGAAGCCCGCGCGCAGGGAATTGATGTGTATGGTGAATACGGCGATCTGTTCATAGAAAATTCTAAAGGTTATGCCCATGTCGATTTAACCTTGTTGGCAGACGGGGACGACCACCAAGGGCGCTTGGTAGCGGATGCTGATGGTGTCGACCTCACCGGTTTAGGCAACGGCGATGTGCGTGAAGTTTATGGCTTGGCCGAGGTGGAGTTGTCGTTCGGCGATGCCACTGCGGGCACAGTGGATGGTGATGTGGAGGGTGTCGATGTCTACGCTGAAATGGCTGTGCTCGAATCAGTCGAGGGTGTCTCTAGAGCTACAATAACGGGTGGCGCCAGCGGCGAAGATGTTACTGGCGCAGACCTGGAGGCTAGTCTGACGCTGCGCGCGGTCGATGTCGATGGTGATGATGTCGATATGACGGGTGTCACTGGGCGCGCTTACGGCGATATTGCGCTGGGTGGCGAAGCGATCGATGCCGATATTAGTGTCTACGTTAATGCCTGGGGTATTGATGCCGGCTCATATGGCCAAATAGTTGGTGAGCAATTGGCGGCTACTAATGTAGCAGGTTATATCGATATCGATATCGACTTGACTTCTACCGCCACAGGCGAAGCGGGTGGCTCGGTCTACTCGGAAGTGAGCGCGATAGCCACTGATCTGAATGACGACGGTGGTTTAGATAGTTTGGTGGTTGTCGATAACGTCACCGGTGAGGCTTTGATCTCTACCGCGGGTACGGCCGATGATGACGTGCGCTTGAGGGCCAGCGCAGAGGGCGTCGAGTTAATCGGTGATCTGGGTGTTACCGGCAGCGGTGTTGTCGGCCATGTGGATGTCGACCTTGATGCCACAGCAGGTGTTGATGGTTACGCCAGTGTGGGCGCCACGGCGGTTGATATACAAACTGAGCTTGAGCTCGGCGATGTGATCGATGTTGCAGACATTACTGCGCTGGCTGATATCTCCGCCACTGCGGTGGGTGGTGCTATCTCTGATGCACGGGCTTACTCAGTAGGTCTCTATGTTGAAGGCCAAGCGGTGGAGTTGGAGACGGTTGATGCCGCTGCCACTGCTGCAGCCTATGCCGGTAGTGTAGATAACTACAGCGAGATTTCGGCTATTGCAACGGCGATAGGTGGTGAAATTGTAGTTGTTGGCGATAGCTCGATAACAGCGGGTAGTTTTTCTGCAGATGCCGATGCCGCCGCCGCCTACGGTTTTGATCCGTCTGAGTTTAAGTACTCGCTTGAGAATACAGTGGCCGCGGATGCGCGCGCATTAGTGGCGGATGTCGACGGTCGCGATAGCGATCTACAGCTGACAGACATTGACGTTGAGGTGGATGCCAGTGGCAGCCTGACTAACGGGCGCCTGCTCTCAGGGGAGGGGCTCAATTTCTTTATCGATGGGGTGGATGTCGATGCCATCGGTGTAGACCTGGCTTCGACCTATAACGCGCAAGGCCTTACAGCTGAAGTTGGCGAGATGGTGTTAACCGGTGTTTCGGTCAGCTCAGAAGCTGTCTCGGCGTCGGTTGAGGGTGTTTATAACGAAGGTCTCTACGGTGTTGTTGGTGAAGCCTTTGGTTACGCAGTGGTTGACTCTCATCTCGCTGATGCCGCCGCCTTTGGTGTGCACGTTCAAGGCTCAGTGGCAACTGACGATTCCGGCGTCGAGCTAGAGTTCGACGCGCTGGATGTCACGATGAGTGATATCGATGTCTACCTGGCCGAGGTCTCCTCTTCGGTAGTGACTTCTCTGGATGGAGAGGGCTCGGTGATCAATATTAATCGAGTTTCCGCAGAGTATATGAATGGCAACGGCTTGGCGCGGACCTCTGCGTACGGTGTCAATATCGATGCGGTATTCTCAAACGAGCCAACCGAAGAGCAGAAATACAGTTCAGGCTTCTTCTTCGGTAATGGGGATGACGGTGAGGTAGGTGACGTCTCTCTCACCGATGTGAGTGTGACACTGGCTGATGTCCATGCCCGCGCTGAAGGCGCAAATGTGTTGGCCCTGGTTGAAAAATACGACTCAGCCGGCTCAATAACCGAAAACGACCTGCTGTTTGCCGAAGCGTGGGGCGTTGCGGCCTACTCAGAGTTTGGCGATATCTCCGCTAACGGATTGGATGTGGCGATTAATGCCGGTGCGCACGCCGAGGGGCTCTCAATGGTCATCGGTGAGGCCGATGGCGCTAACTGGGACAGTAACGACATTGCTGAGCTAACCGTCGCTGGCGTACAACTCGAAGTGATTAATGGCGGTGATATCACGCTGGAGCAGAGCAGTGTTGAGCTAACCACCAGCGCTACTGTTGAGGGTTACACATTTATTGATCTGCGTGCACCTACAGATCGAAGCGGATACGCTGACAGCGATGTCATTAATACAGAGACCTACGGTGTAATCCTTGATGGCTCAGGCGAGAGCCGAGTCGATGCGCTCGCTGTGGATATTGCCAGCACATCAACGGTGTCTGGCATAGTCTCAACCGGTGAATCTTCTTCGGGCATTGACTTTTTGCTGGGCGCCTTAGATTCTACCTTGGGCGGCCTGTCAGGAATCACCGGTGAGGGGGTTTTCGTCGACACCCTCGGTGAGATCATTGAGAGCGAAGTTCGTGGCTTGCACGCCGATAACAGCGACAGCTTAGTCGTTGATGACCTCACGGTTGATATCGAGGTAGTTAACGAGCTCTCGTCCTTTACCATTGAAGACGGTCTGTTTGGTTACAGCGAGAGTGATGTCAGCTACACGGTGGCAATCTCTGCGGGCGACACTATCCAGTCGGAAGTGGTCGGTGTTTATGCCGAAGCTGGCGAGCTTTTGGAGCTGACTGATCTACAAATCAGCATAAATAGCAGCAATGTCGTCGGTACCGACACAGATAAGTACACCTTGTCCTATGTTGCAGCGGGTGACGACATCATTGATTCAGATATCAAAGGTATCGACGCCTACAGCAACCCCAGCGATATTTATTTGCGCGATTTCTCCGTGGCTATTGATGACACAGCTCTCGTACAGCTATCGCAAGGCGATACAGAGAGAGATGCGGTAATACAGATGAGAGCGACCGGTGTAGACACTTATACCGAGGAAGGGATGATATCGATTGTCGATGTCGCCAATGACGGTGTGGCGCGGGCCGAAGATGAATGGTCTGTGGATATCTCCTTGGCGGCGACTGTTAACAGTAACCGTACTGTGGAGGACGAAGCAGAGCCAGTCATAGGCTTTATCTACGCGTACGATGACCTCATCGATGTAGAAATTGAAGGCATTGATGCTTATGTAGAAGAGTCTGGCGGCGATATCCAGTTAGGTGGCGGCGAAGCGGGTGAGTTCTTAGCTATTCAAATCGATCTAGCCGGACAGCTCACCGGTAATATGGGGACCTATGATGATGCCATTGACTTCGATAATATTGAAGGCATATACGCATACAGCGAAAACGGCTACTTATTCGCTGAGAATGTAACTGTCGATGCCAATTTTGATGCGCACATTTACGGTGAAGTCCAAGCCGGTGACAACGGTGTTTTCTTTGACATTGACGGGTTTGATCTGAACGCTGAGGACGGCTTAGTACTGGAAAACGTCACTAGTGATCTGGTGATTGACACCATTGTTGACGGTGATGTACATACCTCCAGTGCGATGGTCCATCTGCAAACTGTTCAAAATGATGCCGACAGCGATTCGGCACACGTCTATGCGACCAATATCAGTACCAATATTGATATCTCTGTATTGGGTGAAGGCCATTTGCAAGCAGACAGCGACATGGTTTACGCGGAGAACATTACAGGGTTGGAAGTTGATGCCAACGACTATATTTACATAGCAAATCTAACGTCTAGCGTAAATTTAGATGTCGATCTGCTAGGTGAAGGCAGTGCCGATGCAGGCCTCGTAGACATTGGTAGCGTGCACAGTGCAGATTTTTACTCCTCTGGCAGTAGCGTAGAAATCCAACAAGCCGACATTGACCTGACGATCGACGTCAATATTGAGTCTGCCGCGGTCGATGGATTGGCAGCAGGCGATAACGCGGTAGAAATTTCCAATGTCTCCGGCCTCTACGCACTCGGCCGCGAATTCGAAATGGCTGATTTCGATGTTTACGTCGATATCAATGCCACTGCCGACCAAGACGATGCGCAGATCACTGCCACAGCCCTAGGTTTGGATCTGCGCGGGGTTGGCGGTAGCGGCGATTACGGCGAGCTCGTTGACCTAAGTCGAGGTGATATTGCGATATCAACCTCGGTCACTACTGGCGGCTTACTGGGTGGTGAATCCGGTGAGGTCGCTTATGCAGAGTCTGTGGGCGTTTGGTTGGATGAAAGCAACCTGATGCTAGAAGACGTCACTATTGAAGCTTATGCCGGTGCTGAGTCATTAAACCCAGTGGGCGATGCGCGCGCTGAATCCTATGGTTTGTGGGTGACCAGCGCTACCTATGTCGGACTGGATATCTCTGCGGATGAGAAAATTACATCCAGTGCAGTGGCCAGTGGCGAAGCCTCTATAGCTTATGCCAATGCGGTGTATGTAGATGGAGATTACCTCAATGTGGATAACGCAGGGGTAATCAGCGCTAATGCTGACGCCGGTGACTACGGTGAGGCGACTGCGGTAGCAATGAACTTGCAAATCGATGATGGCAGCTTTGCTTATGTCGAACAGTCGGATATCGTTGCGGCGGATGCCTTTACACTAGAAAACAGCGGTGAGATTTCTGCCCACGTATCGGCTGGCGGCTACGCTACCGGTATTCAGATGGACTTTTATGGGGTGGATACCACCGATGTGGTCATTAATAACCGCGAGGGTGGTGTTATCTCCGCCACCGCAGACGAATCATACGGCGTGGCGATTGCCATCAGTGCTGATTCGGATGTGCTGATAACTAACGACGGCACAATTACGGGTGCTGTGCGTACTGGCCATGGTGATGATAGCTTCTACAATAATTCAATGAATACCTGGAACGCTTACGGCGAGTCGGATTTCGGAATTGGCGAAGATAGCATCATCAATGCTGAGACAGGGCGCATCGTCATGACTGACGCCTTGATTGACCTCGGTCTTGCCGGAGAAGATGGCAATATCTTTGACAACCAAGGGCTAATTGAAATTGTCGGCGATAACCTCATCGATATGGGTAAATACTTTGAGTCTGATAACCCCAATGCGCTTGAAAACAGTGGGCATATCGACTTTACCGATGATGATGGAGACACCGACGATTCATTGATGATTTATGGTGATTTTTCCAGCGATGGCGGCCAAATCAGCGTAGATATTGATGGTGCCGAGGGTGCCAGCGACATGCTGATGATCAGTGGAGACTTGGAAGGCACTACGCTGCTGAATGCGATTATCCACAGCGTGCCCCACAACGTCGAAGAGTTTGCAGTTCAAGTCGTCGATGTGGAAGGTGAGCAAATCGGGGATATCAGCATTGGTGAAGTGACCTTTGCAGATGATCACTTGTTCGACTACAACGTCGTCCGCGAATGGGCCAGCGATTCCTCTGAGCAAGGTTGGCTAGATGTTAGCATTGAAAGCCTCTCATCCGCAGGTGTTACCCTGACGTCGGTGGCCCCTGCGCTGCAGTCTATGTGGCATCAAAGCGTGGGTACCCTTGCCCAGCGTGATGGCGTACAGCGCAGCGATAACGGCACAGTCGGCTTGTGGGCGCGCGGTTTTGCCAGCAGCGGTGATATCGAAGTCAGCAATAACTATGAAACGCTGAGTGGTTTTGAGTTGGACGTTGATGGCTCTGAACTGGGCATCGACTTCGCAGTTGGCGAAAATGTTAAATTGGGTCTGTTTGCTGGTTCAAGTAGTGCCGAATTTGATATCAATAGTGGTATTGGCCAAGGTGACTTTGACGGTGACTTTGTCGGCGCCTTTATCCAATACCGCAGCGACTCTTTTGTAGCTGACTTCTCTTACCGCGATATGGATATAGACGGACATGTGTTGTCTGGAGCGGTGAGTGAGAAAGTGAAAGGCGAGATCGATGGCTACAACATTGAACTTGGCTACACTTTCGCGCTTGAAAGCGGGCTGAAAATCCAGCCACAACTGCAGCTCTCTGAAGCCAACCTAAGCTTAAACAACCTAGCCGATGTAGAGACAACTTATGGTTACTTTACTCAGGCCGAGGGCGATAGCTTGCAAAGCCGTGTAGGCGTCATGTTCAGTCGCGACTACGTGTCGGGTGACGATAGTTGGACACCTTACTTAACAGTCAGCTCTATTGATGAGAGCGATGCCACCAACGACTATGAAATCAATGGTCTACAGGGTATTTCAGATGCGGGCGGCAATAGCTTTGCACTTGAAATTGGTATCAATGGCACTGTCGGTGAGGCAGTCTTCTACGGTGGCCTAGATTACCTAGATGGCGGCGCTAATGACGCTATCTTAGGTGCTAAAGCAGGTATCAAGTTCCGCTTCTAAACGGCACTTGCGCAATCATAAACCGGCTCTCCACTGTTGGGGGGCCGGTTTTTTTTAACAACAGTAGACGCCGTCGGCTAGTAGCACGCAGGGTGAGGTTAAACTCTGCAAATTTCTTAGTTAGAGGGTGTCATCGGTGAGATAATCATTGCCGAATATCCAGAGTCTCAGTGGGGAAATAGTGTGAAAGAGAGTAAAAGTGACCAAACGAAGGAAAACCAAGAGCAACCCAGCGCTGCAGCAGAAGCCAACACGGATGCTGCTGCTGGAACCAAGAAGCAATTTAAAGTAGAGAAAAGTTGTTCGCGCGGTTTGGGTGCGTTCTTGGCGCAGGCCAAGCTTTCGTTGGCTTTTACCTCTTACCAGACAGGTAGGCTTTATCTTACTGGTGTTGATAAGTCTGGCCGGATAAATTTTTTCGAGCGAATCTTTGAAAGAGCTATGGGCGTTGTCGGTGATTCGCAGCGTATTTATATGGGTGGCCTTTATCAGTTGTGGCGTTTTGAGAATATGCTCAAGCCCAATCAGGTGATGAAAAAAACATACGATAAAGTCTATGTGCCGCGCAACGCACAGACTATTGGCGATTTAGATATCCATGAGCTGGGTATACGAAAAAACGGCAAAGTTGTTTTTGTTAATACAAAGTACTCTTGCTTGGCCGAGCCAAGTGTCACCGATAGTTTCAAAGCGATCTGGAAGCCAGATTTTATCTCTAAGTTGGCACCAGAAGATCGCTGCCATCTTAACGGTTTGGCAATGGTTAACCGCGAGCCCAAATATGTCACGGCCGTGTGTAAAAGTGACAGCGTGGACGGTTGGCGAGATCGTCGTCACGATGGCGGCGTTATTATTGATATTGATAGCAACGAAATAGTCTGTGAAGGTCTATCTATGCCGCACTCGCCACGCTGGTCAAATGGCAAATTGTGGGTGTTGAATGCAGGAAGTGGAGAGATTGGCCACGTCGATTTTGAGACGAAAAAGTTTGTCCCGTTAGCCTTTTGTCCGGGTTTTTTGCGCGGTATGTCAATCCACGGAAACATCGCTGCCGTGGGTTTGTCTAAACCTCGCAATAAACGCTTTGAAGGGTTGGCACTGGATCAGGGCCTCAAAGATAAAGATGCGGATGCTTGGTGTGGTATACAGTTTATCAACTTGGCAACAGGGGATGTGCAGCATTGGATACGCCTAGAGGGTGACATCACCGAGCTCTTTGATGTCACATTCTTACACGGTGTCCGCAACCCTATGTTGGTAGGCATGCGTGGCAATGAAATACGCGATCTAATTACCTTTGAAGACGATACTGACGCCCGAGCAGAGTCAGCACAGAGCTGATGATGGTTTGTCGCCTCAGTAGTGGGATCTGGCATATTTGAAGCGTGATTCGATGAGTGAGCCCCTAGAAATAACGATGAGCCGCGGTTGTTTAGCCTCCATGCGCTCACCTTCGGTTGTGGCGAAATATTTGCCTGAAGTTTTACTCGATGAGCCAGTTCAGTCGTTGCTGCAAGAGTGGCTGGCCGAGCATGTGGGCTCTGCGGCCAACAGGTTAGCCGCCCGCATAGACAGTTTGCAAGCGCCTGCCACAACGGTTAATTTTGCAGTATTCCTCTATCCTGAGTTATTGGCTAGCTCAAATCTGGCCCTGCTCTGCGAGCCTCAATATGAGGTTTTGGCTAAAGGGACTGTAAAGTTGCGTCTGCCAACTACTCTGCGTGCGCGCAATGCAACCATCGCTTTTTTGCGCTGGGTTGCACTGCTTGGAAATAGAATCGCCGAGCAGCAGCCTGTTGAGCCTGTGGTCGAAAAACTGCATTCAATACTGGAAGCTTTGCGCAAGGCAGCACCCGCTGCCTCGAACTGTTTTGAGCTAATGTCTGCGGCCTACCGCTTGAATATCCCCACGGTTGATCTGCTCGCTGTCACACAGCTGTATGGGCAAGGGCGCCGCAGCATTTGGATGGACAGTACATTTACACCGTTTTCGAGCGTTTCATCTGCCAATATAGCGCGCAACAAAGCCTTGGCTAATGCCTTGTTGCGCGATGCAGGTTTGCCGGTACCAGAGCAGCGTCTGGTAAAAACCTTGGCGCAAGCTAAAAAAGCGGCGTCAAAAATAGGCTATCCGGTGGTTGTAAAGCCACTGAGCTTGGACGGTGGTGTCGGCGTCACCCCGGATGTGCGCAAGCCCGAGGGCGTTGAGCGCGCGTTTGCACTGGCTGCCAAGCACGCCAAGGAGGTGCTGTTAGAAAACCATGTCTATGGCAAAGATTACCGCTTGACGATTTTTCGCGCCCGAGTTTTAGTCGCTGTCGAGCGTGTACCCGGTGGTGTAATAGGTGATGGTGAGCAGAGCATAGAAAAACTGATTGCCTCTGCCAACAGTGACCCACGGCGCGGAGCTGCGCGACACCTCCCACTGCAGCCACTTACTGTGAATGATGAAATGCGTTTGGTGTTGGCCAAGCAAGGGCTCAATTTGGCCAGTGTCCCCGAAACTGATCGGTTCGTAAGATTGCGCCATACCGCCAATGTAAATAGTGGTGGTATGCCGGTCGATGCCACTCACGAAATCCACCCTGACAACGCAGCATTAGCGATCCGAGCTGCCCAGGTATTGCGCTTAGATCTAGCGGGAGTGGATCTATTAATTCCTGAGATATCGGTCTCTTGGCGGCACTCTAAGGCAGCTATCTGCGAGGTCAACGCGCAACCCTCAATCGGTACTATTGTGAGCTCTCATCTCTACCCTGTTTTGATATCTGAGTTGGTTCCCGGCAGTGGGCGCATCCCTGTTATTGTCGGTGTTGGGTCCGGTTCAGACGGATGGCGGAAGCAGCTTACAGAGCATTTGGCGGCCAAAGGTTTGACTCTTGGGTTCACCAGTCGTGTGCAAACTGAAATTGGCGGACACCCAGTGGCACTCGATTTTGCGGATGATCAGTTCTCACTCTTGTGCCGCAGCCAAGCGCTGTTGCGAGATACGCAAGTGGATGTGGTTTACATCGAGATCAATAAACAGCAAGAAATAGCCGAGGGACTAGCGTGTGATCGAGTGGACGTTATTGTCGGCAATGATCCGCAGGATAACGATCTGCAACAGTGGCTTGAGCGATTGGCACCGTACAGCTCAAGCAACTCTCCCACCGCCCGTTTCGCCTGTAGTGAGACAGAGGCTATTGTCGATCGAGTGCTGCAACTCCATGAGCTGTATGCGTCACCCATAGCGCTATAGTTTGACTAGAAGGAGTACAGGTTTGGATTACTTTGCAGGTATAGCCGACAGAATCGGTGGTGCCCAAATCAATTACCATTTTAACTTCTCGCTGCAGCACCGTTATCTCTATGTGCAAACTTCGAAATGTGCCTGTACCTACTTAAAGGCGAGTCTGACAAAGTACGAACTGCAAGACAGGCAGTTTTTTGATGATAGTTATCGGCATACAAAACATGCAAAGGTTGTCGCGGATGCCCTACACAGCGGCCCTCATCAGGCAGTTAACCGCTCCGTATTTGTTAAGCCTTATCAGTTGGGCCCAGAAGGCGTTAATCAGATTCTAAATGATGAGAGCTATTTCAAATTTGCCGTCGTGCGCAATCCTTATTCGCGAATTTTGTCAGCTTTTTTGGACACTTTCACCAATCGCAGGCCGCCGCTACTGAATGTATTGGTCGAACTCGCCGAATTGCAGAGCTGTGCCCCTCGAGAAATAGTGATAGCCGAGGTCACTTTTGAGCAGTTTTTGGCCGCATTAACTCTGCGAGTCGAACGGTTGGGTTGGGGAGCTATTGATCAACACTATCGGTTGCAGAGTTACCATATAAGTGACGATATTGTCGCCTATGACCAGTTGTTCCGCGTTGAAGCGTTAGACCGTCTCGAACAAGAATTGGTCTCTCGCTTTGGGCGTGGTCTGCCCACTGCTCAGCGCGGCAGCCACACAACAGGCGCCCAAGATAAAAAGGTAGATTACTATCGCCAAGGCAGCGCCCGCGAACAAGTTGCCCAGCTTTATGCGGTAGATTTACAGCGCTTTGGTTATCAGTTCGGGCTAGATTGAGCGTGTTTATCTGGCGGGCAGCCCCAACTTCACCACTAAAACGACACGCAATCCCATAAAGGCTCTCGCCAATGGCCGCGGTGCGTGAAGGGCATCGGAAGGAAAAGTAATGATTCTGTTGCGGCGCGGTAAAGCCGATAAGGCAACATCTCCTTTGCGGTCAAAGACAACCGTTTCACCCGCCCAAGCCGGCTCCCACTTGTCAGTTAAATAAAGAACGGCAGTCTGCTCGTTTCCGCGATCGGTGTCAGTATGTGGCCAACCGTCGGTGCCAAACGTGTAGGCGTTAAAATAGAACCGCAGCATTTTGGTGCCAACTGGTGCGCGGCCGAGCATCCAATCTTGATAGGCAGAGAGAACCTTTAAGGGGTGCTTTTTGACGTTGTCAGCAATGCACTGGGTGTTGAGCTTGTTGCCGAATCCCACTTCATGATGCCAGTAACGTGCTGTGGGATTGGCAGGGGTGTTCCATCCAAACTTCCAGGGCAGCCCTACCGAGGCTTTTAATAGCGGTTGGTAGATTTCGCGTGGGACAACTCCATCATGGATTGTGGCGGGCTGATTATCGAAAAGGATTTGATCGGGTGGGTTTGGCATGTAAAAGTCTTTTAAGTAAGCAGTTAACAGATGGTCGCCAGTTGATTAGTCTCTGTCAAGCTTGAGCCAGGTAAATACCCTAATTTTGAGTGGGATTTATTCAAAACCCAGTATGGTTTTACCCAGGCCTACCTCATCCATGCCGCTGGCGATATGAAGGTCTAGCCCTGGTGTGGCATTCACTTCAAGTATCGCACCGCCTGACTCTCGCCAACACATTGTAAGGTCGGTGGTCATGTAGTCTACGCCGGCGATGGTCAAACCAAACTGCGTTGTCGTTTGTATCGCTAATTTGGCGACATGGTCATGGACACGGTGGAGCACATCGAGTGGCTCTCCACCCGTAGAAATATTGGCATTACCTCTGAGCTGTACTCTCTCGCCGCGAGCAGGGACGCTGTGGAGCGTGAGCTGGGTTTGTTTAAGATAAGTCACTATCGCCGTATCGGTCGGATCTATAAGTTTTAAATAGCGGCGTTTGACCGCATCTAATTGACGTTCCCTATTGAGTTTCATGATTAGAGTTGTGATATTGGAAAGCCCGTCGCCGATCACCGCGGGAGGCGTGCGTAGTGTTGCTGCAACCAGTTTGCCGCGAACGACTAGGAGGCGGTAGTCATCCCCGGCGAGCTGTTCTTCTAGAAGTAATTTTTGAGAGTATTGACGGGCTGCTGTGAAAGCGGCGGCGAGTTGGTTTTGATTTTTTATATCGGTAGTGACCCCTTTGCCCTTGCCGCGATCTGAGGGTTTTAATACCACAGGCCAGGGATAGTGGGTTACCTTTTGCTGCACTTCGTGCAGGGATGAAATAGTGTCATTTTTAGGCGCCGGGAGCCCGATCATTCGCAAGGTTTTAGCGGTCACCACTTTGTCGTTTGTTTGCTCTAAGCCAAACACTGGATCACTGTTGGGCAGTGTTTCAAAGAATTGCTTAGCTTCGTCGCCGCGGCTGAAGTGCCACCAGCGAGACAAGTTGGGATCGGGTTGCCAATTTATGCCTTGATCTATGGCCGCCAAAATAAGTATGCGCGCTTGATAGTCTGGGTGTCGAGGAGCGACTTTGTGATGCAACAATTGGATAGAGCGCTCTACCTTAGCTAGCTGTTGCTCGAGATTATCTTTTGTTTGCAGGTTGAATAGTGCATTGATTGCAACGTTCAAAATTAGCTGGCTGGCCTTCCGGTCAGTGACAGTGAGCCAAAACTCTATGTTTTGATCATCAACATGGTACCCAGAGTCTGGGTTGATTCCGTTAAAATCAGAATAGAGATGAGAGGCCAATATTGCGACTGCGCTTTCACGGCTGCTTGGGGGTGTTGCAAACCAATAAGGCCATCGCTTGCTGATAATCGTTGAAATATCTCGCCACTCTTGCTGGTTGAGCGGCTGAGTTGCCGGCAGCGTAAGTCGGACCACAGATTGTGACCTAGAGTGAGCGGCTGGCAGAGCGATCGTGGACGTGTTCAAATAACAACCTAATCATTTTTCGGCAAGAGATGTCGTGATAACAGTTTACCTTTAACCCTGTTTAGCGTCAGTAGCTGCCTGCGTCTAAAAGTATCTATGAGATCGTTTGTTTATGAGTCGCCCACGCCCCCCGCACATAGAAGCCGCCAACAGCGCCTGGACGTTTGATGATATTGCCGGCAAATTTGACGAGCATATTGCCAGCTCTGTGCCGCTCTACCGCCAAGGACATCGACTAATCGCAGAACTGGCACCATTTTTTTTGCCCAAAGAGGGGCAAGTGGTTGAGGTTGGGTGTTCGACGGGTAATCTAGCGGCAACCCTGTTGCAAAATAACGCGGGTAGAGAAGATATACATTATTTGGGTATTGACCCGGTACCCTCCATGTTAGAACAGGCGCAAGCCAAACTGGCCGAAGATACGCGTGCCAGTTTTCAGTGTATAGATCTGCTTGGCGCTGAACTGCCGGAGGCAGATTTGGTTATCGCTTACTACACCATGCAGTTTATTTCCCCCAGTGTTCGCCAGCAGGCTTATGACAAACTTTATAATAGTTTGCGGTGGGGTGGAGCGTTAGTGCTGTTTGAGAAGGTCCGGGCGCCGGATGCGCGTTTTCAAGATATCGCCAGCCAGCTTTACAGCGATTACAAACTAGATAATGGTTTCAGCGGGGAGGCGATTATCAACAAGTCGCGCAGCCTAAAAGGTGTCCTCGAGCCATTTTCCACCCAAGGCAATCTCGATCTACTTGCGCGCGCAGGTTTTAGTGATGTGATGACGTTGGCCAAATGGGTTAATTTTGAAGGATTTTTGGCGATCAAATAGGCGCTGAATGACGTTGCGGGGGGATCTCTTGGATTATCTGCTTTATCTTTTAATCGGTGCCGCTGCCGGCCTTCTGGCCGGGTTATTCGGGATTGGTGGCGGCGTTATCATCGTCACAGTATTGATTTTTTCGTTCAGTGCTCAAGGCTTTTCCTCTGAAGTGATTACTCACTTGGCTATTGGAACTTCACTGGCCACTATTGTTGTCACATCGCTGAGCTCCATCTACAGCCACAACAAAAAGCGCGCTATCAACTGGCGTCTGTTCGCTTGGCTTACCACAGGTATAGCGGCGGGTGCTGTGGCCGGTGGACTGTTTGCGCAGACGCTGCCGGGCGAGTGGTTGCAGTTTGGCTTTGGTCTGTTTTTGATCGCGGTGGGTGTACAGATGGGCTTTCCGGTTAGAGCGAGGGACTATCGCCCACCTGATCGTTTGACATTAGCAGGCGCCGGGGGTGTGATTGGCTATATCTCGGCTCTATTTGGCATTGGCGGTGGTTCGTTGACGGTCCCCTATTTGGCCTACCGTGGGTTACCCATCCGCGAGGCGGTGGCAACTAGCGCTGCATGCGGTTTGCCGGTGGCGTTGTTTGGCGCGCTGACCTTTGGTTTCGGCGCGGCGGCACTGCCTAGCTTGCCGGAGGGGAGTTGGGGATTTGTCTATCTGCCTGCATTGCTCGGTATAGTTGTGGCTAGTGCGCCGGCCGCTAGAGTGGGTGCGTGGCTGGCGCACCGTTTAGATCCAAATCGGTTGCGGCAATGGTTTGCGCTCTCTTCAGTGCTCTTTGGTACGCGCTTTGCCGTGGTTAATGGAGCGAATTTATGGCCGAGCTGATGGCTGGTTTGAAGCCCTTATTAGAGTTGATGAGCGATGGCGCTGTGCACTCAGGCGAGGCGCTCGGCGAGGCACTGGGTGTGAGCCGTGCAGCGGTCTGGAAGCAACTGCAAAAGCTAGAAAAGTTAGATCTCGAGGTGGTTGCCGTACGCGGTAGTGGCTACCGTTTAGCTGCTCCCTTGGATCTAATCGACGAGGTCGCGCTTTGTAATCAGTTAGCTAGTGCAGGGTTAGGGGCTGTTGAGCTCAATCTCTGCTCAGTAGTTGGGTCGACTAACCAAGAGGCGCTGGCCTGGGCCGAGTCTGCCCCTTTTGACAGCACCTATGCGGTACTGGCAGAGCAGCAGCTGGCAGGCCGCGGTCGCCGTGGGCGCAGTTGGGTGAGCCCCTATGCAGCCAATTTATACCTGTCGTTGGTGGCTAGCTTTAGTGGCGGTGCAGCGGCACTCGAGGGGCTGAGTTTAGCCGTGGGTGTGGCCGTGCGCAGAGCGCTGTTGCGCTTTGGTTGTAGCGCTCAGCTCAAATGGCCCAACGACATTCTTTGCGATGGGGAAAAACTCGGCGGTATTTTGCTTGAAATGACAGGCGATCCGGTAGGTGATTGCCGGGTGGTGGTTGGCATCGGCATAAATATAACTATGCCAAGCTCCGCGGCTGAGGCTATCGATCAGCCCTGGACTGACTTGGCCGCGCAGTTGAATGAACTGCCGAGTAGAACCGATTTGGCTGCTGCAATCATTGAGGAGGTGGTCAAAGTTACTACAAATTACCAACGTGAGGGCTTCAAAGCGTGGCGACAAGAGTGGTTGGACGCTAATGCGTATAACGGCCAGCAAGTGATGCTACGCGGGCCCGGTCTAAACAGTGCCGGCGTGATGGTCGGTGTTGATGAGACGGGTGCGCTGTTATTGCAGAGTAACGAGGGGCGAGTTGAGCGGATCATTGGCGGTGAGGTTTCGTTGCGAACTTCTCAGCAGGGTGGCAGTGATGAGTAGCGAGATAATATTGCAGTTAGATGCGGGCAACAGTGCAGTTAAATGGCGATTGGTGGGTACGAGCCCTTGCCAGCAAGGCCGTGTTGCTGTGGTTGAGCTCGCAAGCCTGTTAGAAAAACTGCCCAATAAGCCGGTGCGAGCGGTGGCCAGTTGTGTCGCAGGCAGTGCAGTTGCCAATGAGTTGGCGCTAACTGTCAAGCAAGCGTATGAGTTGACGCTCGAGTTTGCCACGGTAGTCGACGGCACGGGTGGTTTGCACTGTGGCTATGCCCAGCCAGAAAAGCTGGGTGTGGACCGCTGGTTGGCCATGTTGGCGGCGCGACGGCGCTACAGCGAGGCGCTTATCGTTGTTGACGCTGGTAGCGCGGCGACGTTTGATGTTGTCTCGGCCAAAGGCAAGCATCTTGGCGGCTATATCCTTCCTGGTCTAGAGTTGATGCGCACGTCACTATCTGGCGGTACAGATCAAGTTCACGTCGAGCGGATAGGCGCTTCGAATCTAGCGCTTGGATGCAATACAGCTGCCGCAGTCAACAGTGGCGCACTGGCAGCTTTGTGCGCGTTAGCGGAGAAACTTTCCTGTGAGCACTCGGCACGTATCCTTGTAGCAGGCGGGGGCGGGAAGTTAATCAGCGAACAGTTGGCGGGTGCAGAGTATTGTCCAGATCTCGTTTTGGATGGGTTGAATGTCCATTTTTCATAATTCCTGAAACAATATCAGAAAAATATAGAGATTAATCGGTGTTTTAGTTGCGCAGCGGTCTCAGTTTAACTAGAATCGCGATCCTTCAAAAAGATGCTGGCGTAGCTCAGTTGGTAGAGCAGCTGACTTGTAATCAGCCGGTCGGGGGTTCGACTCCTCTCGCCAGCTCCATTTTTGAAGTGAAATCCGTGCGTTTGGAGGCAAAACATTGACAGCAGGGCGTACAGCGGAGAGAATATGCGCCCCGTTTTTGGCTTGTTATTGTTTTATGCCAGTGCGGTATTGTCTGGAGGGATTCCCGAGCGGTCAAAGGGATCAGACTGTAAATCTGACGCGAAAGCTTCGGTGGTTCGAATCCACCTCCCTCCACCAAATTTAGAGTGCGGTGGTTTGCCGGTAACGGCAGCTTTATATGCCATCGCAGGCTGCGAGTGTATTTGAGAAGGGCGTAGGTCAAGGTCGCAAGTTGCGGCGCTGATTGCGCTCTTTTTGGTGTCTTGGCTTTTAATGCCGAGGCCGCAATAGGGTACCTGCTGTGAGCGGACCTGCGGGCATAGTTCAATGGTAGAACCTCAGCCTTCCAAGCTGATGATGCGGGTTCGATCCCCGCTGCCCGCTCCATGTTTAGAGTAGAGAGTAGATTTCGCTCATATAGCTCAGTAGGTAGAGCACTTCCTTGGTAAGGAAGAGGTCAGCGGTTCAAATCCGCTTATGAGCTCCATGTATTAGCCGCCAATTGGCGGTTGTTATTTAAGTTAAGTGTGCAATTCCTTTGAGGAGACGTTGAGATGGCAAAAGAAAAGTTTGAACGGAACAAGCCGCACGTAAACGTAGGCACTATTGGCCACGTTGACCACGGCAAAACAACCTTGACTGCGGCATTGACCCGCGTCTGTTCAGAAGTATGGGGT
>Ga0209653_1001207_pt1 | contig 21133 bp, 13 predicted proteins | sample SaaInl6LU_22_DNA_FD_184644 | JGI IMG/M metagenome (GOLD analysis project Ga0209653, IMG submission 184644) | Marine microbial communities from expanding oxygen minimum zones in the Saanich Inlet - ESP_116LU_22_DNA (SPAdes) (version 2) | ecosystem: Environmental > Aquatic > Marine > Intertidal...
GTTTATAAAAACCACCCGTGTTTTACATCCATTACTAAGTGTTTTGAAAAAAATGCTTCAGCAAAATTTCACGTTAAAAATTTAATCGGTGCTCAAAGTGCACTAATAGCCTCTCAAAGTGTCAAAGCAATTAGGCGTCCTCAATTTTTTATTTTAAACGACAAAGAAGAAGCCGCCTACTTCCTCAATGATCTTGAAACATTACTTCAAAAAAAAGTGCTGTTTTATCCAAGTTCATACAGAAGACCCTATCAACTTGAAGAAACGGATAATGCCAACATTCTTTTAAGGACCGAAGTATTAAACAGTCTTAACCACAATAACTTACCGATAATAGTAAGTTATCCTGAAGCTATTTTTGAAAAGGTAATCAGTCAAGAACAGCTTAAAAACAATTCACTAGACATACAAACAAACGATAGCATTTCAATTGATTTCTTAAACGATTGCCTACAAGAATATCATTTCGAAATGGTCGATTTTGTAATTGAGCCTGGGCAATATTCTATAAGAGGTGGCATCGTAGATATTTTTTCTTTTTCGAATGAGCTACCCTACAGAATTGAGTTCTTTGACGAAGAGGTTGAAAGCATCAGAACCTTTGATATTAACAGCCAACGCTCAAAGGAAAAACAAAAAAAAATTAGCATTGTCCCTCGCTTTCCAGTATTTAGCGATAATTCACAAGAAAGTATTTTAGAGTTTCTTCCCAAGAATTCAAAAATATGGATTATTGATACGGAAGCAACCCAAGCAAAATTGAATGATTTCTTCGAAAAGGCTAATACGCATTTCCAAAGTATCAAAGAAAATACCATCAAACACATTGAGCCTGAAAAATTATTTTTAGATGGTGATAATTTCATCAGACAACTGCATGGCTTTGGAGTAGTGGAATTTGGCAATCAATTTTTCTTTAAAGCAGACGATTCTTACGAATTTCGTTCTTCGCCTCAACCGGTTTTTAATAAACAGTTTGATTTACTAATCGACGATTTAGAAGACTCCCATACCAAAGGATATAGCAACTTTATTCTGTGTTCTGGCAAAGAACAAATAAATCGATTCGATAGCATCATAAAAGATTTTGAAAAAGAAGTCCATTTTACGCCCATACTTCTAAGTCTTAGTAAAGGATTTATCGACCATCAAGAAAAAATATGCTTCTATACAGATCATCAAATTTTCGAGCGATATCATAAATTTCATCTAAAGACAAGTTTCGCCAATAATAATGCCATTACACTTCAGCAACTAAGCAACTTGCAACCCGGAGATTACGTGACACACATTGACCACGGTATTGGGAAATTTGCTGGATTACACACCATTGATATAAATAATAAAAAACAAGAAGCTATAAAGCTAATTTATAAAGATAATGACACCTTATTCATAAGTATTCATTCCTTACATAAAATTGCAAAATACAGCGGTAAAGATGGTGCAGAACCCAAAACAAACAAACTTGGATCAGGAGCTTGGCAAAAAACTAAAGCCAAAACAAAAAGTAGGGTAAAAACAATTGCCTACGACCTCATACAGCTATATGCCAAACGTAAAGAACAAAAAGGATTTGAATTCTCTCCTGATAGCTTTTTACAACATGAACTCGAAGCTTCCTTTATGTTTGAAGATACACCTGACCAATTCAAGGCTACGCAGGATATCAAAAAGGACATGGAACACAGCATGCCAATGGACAGACTAATTTGTGGAGATGTAGGGTTTGGAAAAACGGAAGTTGCAATACGAGCAGCCTTCAAAGCAGTAGCAGATAACAAACAAGTAGCCGTACTAGTACCAACTACTATTCTAGCTATGCAACATGCTAAAACATTCAAAAAAAGATTGAAAGGCTTGCCTTGTAAAGTTGATTATATAAATCGATTTAGAACCGCTAAAGAGCTAAGAGAAACTTTGAAAGCAACAGCAAATGGTGAAGTTGATATCTTAATCGGTACGCACAGAATTGTTGGAAAAGATGTCTCCTTCAGCGATTTAGGATTGCTCATTATTGATGAAGAGCAAAAATTTGGTGTTGGGGTAAAAGATAAATTAAAAACGTTCAAAGCTAATGTGGATACCTTAACGCTCACAGCTACACCTATACCCAGAACGCTGCAGTTTTCGCTGATGGGAGCCAGAGACCTATCTGTTATCAATACGCCACCACCGAATAGGTATCCCGTAGAAACTGAAATTTGCACCTTTGATGAAGAAACCATTAGAGATGCCATTAGTTATGAAATTTCCAGAGGTGGCCAAGTCTATTTTGTTCATAATAGAATTGAAAACATAAAAGAAGTTGCTGGGCTAATTCAACGCCTTTGTCCTGACGCGAAAATTGGTATTGGGCATGGGCAAATGGATGGAAAGAAATTAGAAAGCCTCATGATTTCGTTTATGGAAAATGAGTTTGATATTTTAGTTTCAACAACAATTATTGAAAATGGACTAGACATTCCAAATGCCAACACAATCATTATCAACAATGCCAATAACTTTGGACTAAGCGACCTTCATCAAATGCGTGGTCGTGTGGGAAGGTCCAATAAGAAATCATTCTGCTACCTTATCTCACCGCCAAATTATTCGCTAACAGCAGATGCCAGAAAACGACTGAACGCACTAGAGCAATTTTCAGAACTAGGCAGTGGATTTAACATTGCTATGCGTGACCTAGACATCAGAGGAGCGGGTGATTTATTAGGAGCTGAACAAAGTGGATTTATCAGTGACATAGGTTTTGAAATGTACCAAAAAATACTTGATGAAGCTATTTCAGAACTTAAAGAAGAAGAATTTAAGGAACTGTACGCTGACGAAAATGACAATGACTTTTTCGTTGATGATTGTCAATTGGATACCGATATGGAAATATTGATTCCAAACAATTATGTAAACAGTATAAGTGAAAGACTAAATCTTTACAATGAACTCGGTAGCTTTGAAACAGAAGAGGATTTAGTAGAGTTTGAGGCTAAATTGTCCGATAGATTTGGACCAATTCCTGCCGAAGTAAACGAATTAATTAAATCAGTAAAATTAAGGTGGTTAGCAAAGCAAATAGGTTTCCAAAGGCTTTCATTAAAAAACACTAACATGACTGGTTATTTTCCGCCACAAGACAGCCCCTACTTCCAATCTTCTCAATTTGGAAAAATACTTGATTACCTAAAAAATAATCATCAAAACTGTGAAATGAAAGAGCTCAAAGGAAAACTAATCTTTAGAGTGAAAAACGTACTCAGTATTCAAGATGCGATATTATCGTGTGAGAAGCTAAAATAAAGTTAAAAGACTATCGTCTTATCGCCTCTACAGGGTCAAGCTTTGAAGCCGATAAGGCTGGCACGATACCCGAAACAATTCCAATTATAGCGGATACAGATAAGCCCAAAAGAATATTTTCAATTGACAATTCTATTCCAAAATCTGAAAAGTTATTTATAACTAAAGTCAGTGCAAAAACTAGCAATAGACCTAATATACCGCCAATTAAACACAAAAAAACAGACTCAAATAAGAACTGATATAGGATAAAAGAATTCTTTGCACCGAGAGATTTTTGTATACCAATTAGCTTGGTACGTTCTTTTACTGAAACGAACATTATGTTTGCTATTCCAAAACCCCCAACTAAAATTGAGAAGCCACCAATAATCCATCCTGCTAATCCGATTACAGAAAAAAGTCCATCTAATTGATTACTAATCAAACTAATTTCATTCATGGCAAAATTATTAGGCATGGTTGGCTTCAATCTTCGTATTGACCTCATAATTCCAGAAAGTTCATCTTTCATTTCGTCATTAGAAACGCCTAATTTGGCCTTGGCTATGATTGTTGGATTGCTACGCCTTTTATTCATCAGGCGCTGACCAAAAGTTACAGGCACTACTGCACTATTGTCCAATGAATTTCCAGTTATATCTTCGCCCTCAGATGAAAATACACCAATGACAATGGCCTTTTCTCCTCTGATTTTTATGTTTTCTCCAAAGCAATCATAGTTATTGAATAACGCTCTAGCTACTTTACTGCCTAAAATAACCTGATTTTTTCCACTTTCAATTTCTTGCTCGGTAAAATACCGTCCACTAATTAAATCAAAGCTTCTTATATCTTTCCAATCATAAGAAACAGCTGAAACATCAACTCCTTCAATGCTGTTGTTGCCAAACTTTAACGTTCGGTTAGCACTATTCATAAACGCGATTGCTTGAGATTTTTGAGATTTTGAAGAAAGCTTTCGCATCTCAGAAATTTCAACCTCTGGTCTACTCATAAAATCCCACCATTTATACTCTCCACCATCAGATGAACCCCAAGGCCATTTCTGAATGTACAAAACATCACTGCCCAATTTATTAATGCTATCCCTCACATTTTTCTCTAAAGAATCAACAATAGTAAAAACCGTTATTACGGCTAAAATTCCAATAGTTACACCTAGTAAAGACAAAAAAGTACGTAACTTATTATTTACAATGGCATGCCAGGCAAACCGTAAACTTTCAGAAAATAATCGTAATAAAATCATGTGTGAAAATAGGTGCTCAAAGATAATTAAAATAGTCTTAACGAAAGTTATTAACAAAGACTAAAAACCTTTAAATAGTGGTTGATTGTAAGATAGTAATTAGGTAATATTGCAGTATAACTGTCAAATTTCATGAACAATTTTATTCAACCCAAAAATGCTTTAATTTCTGTTTTCTATAAAGACGGATTAGCACCAATTGTAGAAGAGTTAAGCCGATTAGGAGTAAATATTTATTCCACTGGAGGAACACAATCCTTTATTGAAGAGCTCGGAACAGAGGTTAATCGTGTAGAAGACTTAACTTCCTACCCTTCAATCTTAGGAGGTCGGGTAAAAACATTACACCCAAAAGTATTTGGAGGCATCTTAAGCCGAAGAGAATTAGAATCTGATAATGAGCAGTTGAAAGAATATGATATTCCAGAGTTTGACATTGTCATTGTTGACCTTTATCCTTTTGAAGAAACCGTAGCTTCTGGAGCCGATGAGCAATCCATTATTGAAAAAATTGATATCGGAGGAATCTCACTTATTAGGGCTGCAGCAAAAAACTTTAAAGACGTAGTGGTTATTTCTTCAAAAGACGATTATTCAGAGTTTCATTCTATTCTAAAAGAAAAAAACGGAACGACAATCGAAGAACGAAGGCGTTTTGCAAAAAAGTCTTTTCACATATCGTCTCACTACGATAGCGCCATATTTTCATACTTTGATGAAGATGATAACACAGCTTTTAAATTTAGTATGCCAGATGGTACCGTTCTCAGGTATGGAGAAAACCCTCACCAAAAAGGTGTTTTCTACGGCAATTTAGATGGCTTTTTTGACCAACTTCATGGAAAGGCATTATCGTATAATAATTTGTTAGATGTTGACGCTGCTGTTCATCTTATCACAGAGTTTGAAGACACTACTTTTGCAATTTTAAAACATAATAATGCATGTGGTATAGCATCTAGAAATAGTCTAAAGAAAGCCTATGTTGACGCTCTAGCAGGAGATCCTATTTCTGCTTTTGGCGGTGTACTCGTTTGCAACTCTGAACTTGACTTAGATACTGCAAATGAAATCAACACATTATTTTTTGAAATCATCATTGCTCCTTCATACCAAAATGAAGCGCTCGAAGTATTGAAATCTAAGAAAAATCGTATTATATTAGTGCAGAAGGAAACTGTTTTACCGAATAGGCAATTTCGCACAATACTAAATGGTGTCTTAGAACAAGAAAAAGACACAGCTATTGACAAAGCCGAAGGTATGAAAACAGTCACAGAGATTGAGCCAAGCGAACAACAATTGACCGATTTAGAGTTTGCCAGTAAAGTGTGTAAAAACACTAAATCAAATGCAATTGTTCTAGTAAAGAACAATCAACTGTTGGCTAGTGGAGTAGGACAAACCTCTCGAGTTGACGCCTTAAAGCAAGCTATTGCAAAGGCAAGACAATTTGATTTTGAACTCGAAGGAAGTGTAATGGCGTCTGACGCATTCTTTCCGTTCGCTGATTGTGTAGAAATAGCACACGATGCGGGCATAAAAGCAGTAGTACAACCTGGCGGGTCGATAAAAGACCAACTATCAATTGATTACTGTAATGAAAATAAAATGGTTATGGTAATGACCGGAACTAGACACTTTAAACATTAAAACTTAATAATATGGGTTTTTTCGATTTTATGACGCAAGAGATTGCAATTGACTTAGGCACTGCAAACACTCTTATTATACACAATGACAAAGTTGTTGTGGACGAACCCTCAATTGTTGCTAAAGACATCATACTTGGTAAAGTTGTAGCCATTGGAAAAAAGGCTCAACAAATGCATGGAAAAACGCATAAAACGATTGAAACCATTCGGCCTTTAAAAGATGGTGTAATCGCTGATTTCTCTGCTGCTGAACAAATGATTCGCGGAATGATTAAAATGATTCCTAGACGAAAAACATTGTTTTCGCCATCTTTAAAAATGGTTGTTTGTATTCCCTCAGGAATTACTGAAGTGGAGAAAAGGGCTGTTAAAGACTCCGCTGAACACGCTGGTGCTAAAGAAGTATTCTTGATTCATGAACCAATGGCGGCAGCGATTGGTATTGGAGTCGATGTACTAGAGCCGAAAGGAAACATGATAATTGACATAGGCGGTGGTACTTCAGAAATTGCCGTTATCTCTTTAGGAGGTATTGTTACCGACCGTTCAATTAGAGTCGCAGGTGATAATTTTACAACCGACATTCGTATTTACATGAGAAATCATCACAATATAGATATCGGTGAACGAATGGCTGAGAAAATTAAAATTAATGTCGGAGCAGCCCTTCAAGAATTAGACGAGCCACCACCAAATTTTGCCGTTCACGGAAGAGATTTAATGAGTGGTATTCCAAAAGAAATTATTGTAACCTATAAAGAGATTGCACGCGCATTGGATCAAACTATATCGCAAATTGAGCAGGCGGTTTTGGCAGCATTAGGTCAAACTCCACCTGAACTTTCTGCAGACATTTATAACACTGGAATTTATCTAACTGGTGGAGGGTCTATGTTAAGAGGTCTTGATAAACGAATTTCTTTAAAAACTAAGCTACCAGTTTATGTAGCCGAAGACCCATTAAGAGCAGTAGCAAGAGGAACGGGTATTGCACTTAAAAACACCGACAACTTCCCATTTTTAATTCGATAATTATTGAGTAAATAATGCGTAACTTAATAGAATTATTAAATAAGTATAATCATCAGATTTTATTTATTCTTCTAGAGTTTTTTGCATTTTTTCTCATAATTCAGAATAACAGTTTTCAAAAAGCGGCTTTCATCAATTCCACAAATGGTATAACCGCTTCTAGCTTTTTGGCAATCAGTAATGTTAAAAGTTATTTTTCTTTAAAAAGCACAAACGAGCTACTGTTACTGGAGAATGCAAAGCTTAAAAGTTTAATAAGTTACCAGAGTAAGGATAGCATAAGCTCTACAAATCCGAACCATTATATTCCTGCCACAATAATTAATAATTCGGTAGCACGCGCAAACAATTATATCACTATTGACAAAGGAAGTATTGACGGTATTAAAAAAGGAATGGGTGTAGTGAGCAACAATGGTGTTATCGGTATTGTAAAAGAAACATCAAAACACTTTAGCAGTGTGTTATCCGTACTTCACAGTCAAAGTAAAGTAAGTGTCGTGCTCAAAAAGAATAACCATTTCGGCTCATTACAGTGGGACGGCAGAAGCTATAAAAAAGCTAAAATATACGATATACCCTCTCACGTAAATTTGGAAATAGGTGATACCATAACAACAAGTGGCTTTTCATATATTTTTCCATCCAATACTATAGTTGGAGTAATAAGCGAGATTAAAACCAAAGATGATGACAAATTTCATAATCTTAGAATGTCATTTATGGAAGATTTAAAAGAAGTGAAATACGTTAATGTTTGTCAACCTCTTAAAAAGCAGGAGAAGGAATTATTAGAATCTGAAATTGAATAATGAATAAATTAATAGTTAAACATATCATCAATTTCATAGTATTTGTATCCTTACAAGTATTGGTATTTAATAATGTTTTTTTCATGGGTTACATTAACCCTTATATCTACCTAATGTTCCTTTTTCTTCTTCCAATTAGCAAAAAAAACCAAAACTTTTTACTGCTAATTGCATTTACAACAGGTATAATTATTGATGCATTTCAAAACTCAATGGGGCTACATACTTTTGCTTGCGTGCTTCTAATGTATCTTAAAAGCCCGATACTACTCTCCCTTGTCCCTCAATTAAAGAATAGAACCCAAAGTAATATCGTGTTTTCAATTAATGAGTTTGGCTTACCAGTTACAATTATATACACTTCTAGCTTAGTTTTTATTCATCACTTTGCATTGTTTTTTATTGAAGCTTTTCAGTTCGATTTAGGCAATATTCTTCTTCGAACAATAGCAAGCGGATTGGTAACTTCTATATTGCTTATCATATTCCAATTTTTGAACGCTAGAAATACATTGAAGTGAGAAAGTTTGAAAATAGACCCTATATCATTGGAGGATTTTTCTGTGTTATAATTATCATTTTTATAATCCGTTTATTTTCTATTCAAGTAGTTGATGACAGTTTTAAAACATCTTCAGAAAACAACGTTATCAGAAAACAAACTGACCATCCCAGAAGAGGACTTATCTACGACAGAAACAATGAGCTGATTGTTTACAATGAAGCTGCTTACGATTTAATGATAACACCAAATCAAGCTACAAAAATTGATACGGCCCTAATCTGCACACTCCTGTCAATAGACACTATAAGCTTAGAAAATAGACTAGAAAAAGCTAAAAAACATTCCATTTATAAATCCAGTATATTCATGAAACAAATCTCTGTAGAAACGTACACCAAGCTACAAGAGAATATGTTTCTGATGCCAGGATTTTACGTTCAAGCCAGAACGTTAAGAAAGTACCCCTATTCAACTGCCAGTCACCTTTTGGGATATGTTGGAGAAGTCAATCAACAAATTATTAAGAAAACACCTTATTACAAAGAAGGCGATTACATTGGAGTTAGCGGTATAGAAAAAGCTTACGAAGACCAACTTAAGGGCATAAAAGGCGAAAAATTATTACTCAAAGATGTTCACAATAACATTAAAGGCAGTTTCAAAAATGGGAAATTTGACACCAAATCTATTCCAGGAAAAAACCTAACATCTTCTATTGATATTTTTCTTCAAAATTATGGTGAGCAACTCATGCAAAACAAACGAGGAAGCATTGTAGCTATTGAACCATCAACTGGCGAAATTTTGTGCCTTATTTCTGCACCAAACTATGACCCCAACACTTTAGTCGGTCGCAAACGATCTGAAAACTATAACATACTGAATAGTGACAGCGTAAGTAAACCCCTTTTCAACAGAGCAGCTTTGGCACAATACCCTCCAGGCTCAACATTCAAGCTTATCAACGCACTTATTGCTTTACAAGAAAAAGTCATTAAACCGAGTAGTCGTTTTGATTGTGACGATGGCTTTATCTATGGCGAGGAAAAAAGAAAAATGAAATGCCACGAACATCGTTCTCCATTAGACTTATCAGAATCCATAGCAGCATCGTGTAATGCCTACTTCTGTAATGTGTACAAAGCCATCATAGAAAGCTATCCGTCAACCTATGAAGGATACGATAGGTGGCGAAAGTATGTGGTAAGTTTTGGGCTAGGAAATTGGCTGAATAATGATTTACCCACTGGGCAAAAAGGATTTGTGCCAAATAGAAACTACTACGATAAAATCTATGGTAAAAAAAGATGGAAATCATTAACCAACTTATCCTTATCAATTGGACAAGACGCACTATTGACAACACCTATTCAAATGGCTAACATGACTGCAGCCATTGCTAACAGAGGCTATTATTATACCCCTCACATTGTCAAACACATAGAGAATGATAGCATTGATTCACGCTTCAAAAAAAGAAATTATACTGAGATAGATTCCTCATATTTTGACATCGTAATTAATGGTATGCAAGAAGTTGTTGAAAACAAAGAGCTCGGAACATCAAATATTGCTATAATGGATGATGTAGCAGTATGTGGCAAAACAGGAACGGCACAAAATCCACATGGTGAAGATCACTCTATTTTTATTGGGTTTGCCCCAAAAGACAATCCAAAGATTGCATTGGCAGTATATGTCGAAAATGGGGGCTGGGGATCTACATGGGCAGTGCCAATTGGTAGCCTGATGATTGAAAAATATATTAATGATACTATTACTAGAAACTATTTAGAAGAACGTATTATAAATGGTGAAATAAAATATTAATGCGATTAAAGAAACAAATATTTGACCATGTTGATTGGTGGACAATTTCAATGTACCTTATTTTGGTACTCATTGGATGGTTAAACATTTACGCTGCTTTATATAACGAAAATTATGGGATTTTTGATTTCAGCCAGAAGTATGGACGACAGTTAGTTTGGATATTAATAGCATTTGTTATTGCCTTGTTCATACTATTTTTTAACTGGAAATTTTTTGATGGTTTTGCGTACATAATCTATTTTATATCCATATTAAGCCTTATCGGGGTGTTATTATTTGGTATCGAAGTAAATGGCGCAAAGTCGTGGTTAGATATTGGGTTTACTCGAATTCAACCCTCTGAATTCGCAAAAGTAGCCAGCTGCATGGCTGTTGCTAAATTCCTGAGTACACTAAATGTCAGTATCGCAAAATTTAAAAATAAAATTTTGGTAGCTCTCATAATTTTATGTCCATTTTTTCTAATCATATTGCAAAACGATACTGGCTCGGCTCTTGTTTATTCGGCATTTATTTTGGTACTGTACCGTTTTGGATTGCCAGCTAACTTTTTGATTTTTGCCATTGTAACGGCGATATTATTTATCACCTCTATTATTGTTCCAAAGGTTGTACTTATTGTCATTTTATCGTCTTTGGCCATTTTCTTTTTTATTATTTCTAGCAGAAAATTAAGAGAGTTGGTTATTATCATTTCTCTTTTAGCATCTAGTATTGGATTTATTTATAGTGTCGATTATGTTTTTGACAATGTGTTAGAGCCTCATCATGTCAGTAGAATTAAAATTCTATTGGGTCAAGAAAGCGATCCTCAAGGCGCAGGCTATAACGTTAATCAATCTATGATAGCAATAGGTTCTGGAGGTTTCGCTGGGAAGGGGTTTTTAAATGGTACGCAAACGAAATTCAACTTTGTACCAGAACAAAGTACCGATTTCATTTTTTGTACAATTGGTGAAGAATGGGGTTTTATTGGTAGTTTTTTATTATTAGCGCTTTATCTAGCATTTCTATTGCGCTTGATCTATTTAGCAGAACGACAGCGATCAATTTTTAGTAAAGTCTTTGGTTATGGTGTAGTAAGTATTTTGTTCTTTCATATCGCCATAAACATAGCTATGACTATAGGTCTAGCTCCTGTCATAGGTATTCCATTACCATTTCTTAGCTATGGAGGCTCATCCCTTTGGGGCTTTACTATTTTAATATTTACATTTCTTAACTTAGACTCTTACCGACTTCAGGTATTGAGATAAAAAAACCCTCAATGATAATATCATGAGGGTTTAATGTGATTTTTATAAACTATTAATAAAAGTCAGCTCTATTATCTTTAACATCAGCAAGTTCTAACAAAGCTTGATATACTTGAAATGATGATCTGCTTTTTAAAGTTGAGATTATTGAATTTTTTGTACTGGCAAATTCAACTGAAGATGGTGAGGCGATTACTTTATCAACCTGTATCATACAAACGCCTTTAGAAGTAGCAAATACATTTGTTGTTTCCCCTTCTTCAACGGCAAAAACAGCGCCCACAAAAGCTGGCTCGTTTCCTAAAGATGGAACTTGACTACTTGAGAACGATAAGCCCTCAGCCTTACTCATGCTCACACCATAATTTGATTCTACTTCTTGAAGCGATGAATATTGAGAAAGCTCTTCCAGTAGCATTTCAGATTTTTTATTGTTTCGTACTATTGGCTCAATTGTAGAACGTACATCCTCTATGTCGACTATTCCTTCGTCTTTGATTGATGTTAGACAAGCAACAACAATTTTATCGTTGAATTCAAATACATCGGATACATCGCCAATTTCAGCATCATATGCCCATTTTACTAATTGTCTTGGGCTTTCTAAACCAGCAATATTAATAGTGTTTGCCAATAAGCCGTCAGCTAATCGTTTCGTCAAATTTTGATTTACTACATTTTCGTTAAACTGATCATAGTTAGTGGTTTCAGAAGCAAACTTACCTGCAGCGGCAAATACTTTTTGGTATGTGGCATTGCTGTACTCTACCCTACGATCTAGATAGGCTACTTTATATTTTTTTGATTTTGAAGATTGATCAGTAACTTCTATTAGGTGTGTTCCAAATTGAGTATTTACTGATACCAATTCCCCTTTTTTAGCCGAAAAACAAGCGTCGTTGAACTCTGTTACCATTACGCCTTCAGCAAACCACTCGAGATTACCTCCGTTAGCAGCAGAACCTCTATCTTCAGAGAACTCTTGGGCTAGGTCAGAAAAAGATTGTCCTGAATTAATCAATGATTTTATACTGTCAATTCTTTCTTCGGCATTAGCTCCACTAATTAAAATGTGTCTTGCTTCAACAGAATCAGGTCTATTAGAAGTGTCAACAAGCTTTGCTAAACGAAGTATACCAGATGATTGAGTGTATGGCCCAACTACTGTTCCATTATCTGCACCAACTAGTGAACTTGCGTTAGCTCGTAAATCGCTTTCAGAAACGAATATGACTCTGTTGAACACGTCTGAGTTTTTTCTTGTAAACTGATCGTCATCATCAGAATTAGCAAAATCTGTTTTGATATCTTCAATCCAGTTAGACGCATCCTCTCTGTCTTCTTGTGATGGCGTTACATTGAACACTACATATTCAATTTCTCTTGAAGCATCTTGCTGATATTCCTCACTATTTTCTTCAATGTAATTTTCTAAATCGTTATCGGAAATTTCTATTAAACTATCAGGGATAGTATTGAAAGGTATCTGTACGTAGGATACATTTCTTATTTCACTTTGAGAAGCTCTCTCAGATTTGGCCTGCCAATCAGACACAAATAAGCCTTTGCTTATCATAGCATTGTATTTATTGTTACGACGCTCTTCTAGAATTGCTTTTTCAAAATTTAACCATTGGGCTTTTGCTTGACCGGTTTCATCGTTATTGATATCCTCTTTCAAAAATTGTAATAAACGTGATCTATCAAACTGACCAGTTTCAGGATTTGAAAAAGCTTGCTTGACAGTCTCGTATGGATTTTCGCCTTGAACCATTTCAAAGATTTCTGAAGCAGAAACCTCAACTCCTAAGTCTGAGAACTGACCTTTTAGTACCGTTTCTCTTACCATCTGATTCCACACTGAATTACGAATTTGCGCAATATCAATGTTTGGATTTGATTGCTTCTGTGTATCAAATGTTTGTTGAACTCTTTGTTCAAAAACCTGAAAGTCTATTTCTTCGTTAGCTACTGTACCAACAACTAAATCAGTAGGTCCAGACCCTCCATTTTGAGAAGACAATAAGTCAGTTAATATAAAAGCTAATAGTGCAAAACCAATTACAAAAAGTAATAGTCCTGAACGGTTTCTAATTTTTTCTAAGGTTATCATACGTCAATAATTATCAAGATGGCGAATATACAAATGTTAAATGACATAAAAAATAGATAAATTACTCAGTTTTTACAATAGTAATTTCGTCAATTTTATTGTTGGAAACTTCTTCTATCAGAAATTGATAATCTCCTATAGAAATCTCAGTATTTTTTTCAGGAATTTCCTCTAAATAACAGATTAGCAATCCGCCGAGCGTTTCATACTCTTCGGATTTGGGGAGGTTGAAATGGTATTTGTCGTTCAAGTAGTCTATTTCCAGGCGAGCAGAAAATTTAAAAGTGTATTCATTCAACTGTTTTTCTAGTTCAGTTTCGTTGTCGTGTTCATCTTCAATATCACCAAGTATTTCTTCGACGACATCTTCAACGGTAATCATGCCCGATGTTCCTCCAAATTCGTCTACGACTACTGCTACACCCTTTCTTTTTTTGATGAACAACTCTAGTAAATCAATGGCTAACATGCTTTCTGGCACATAAGGTATTGGAATTAATATTGACTTAATATCTTTTGGCGAGGTAAACATCTCGTTGGAATGTGCATAACCAATTATTTTATCAATATTTTCTTTGTAAATAAGAACCTTGGAGAGTTTCGTACTTATAAAAATATCACGTAAATCTTCTATGGATTTTGTGACATCTATGGCTACAATTTCAGTTCTCGGCAGCATGCATTCTCTAATCTTCACGTTGGAAAAGTCAAGCGCATTTTGAAGGATGTGAACTTCAACATCAAGGTTTTTATTTTCTCTGTCGTCAATGTGTAACTTCAGGTATTCTTCTAAGTCAATTTTACCAAATACAGGAGAGTCTTCTACCAAAGCCATTCCCAATATTTTTAATCCCTTTTTGGATAGGTAAAGTGTTATAGATACTATTGGCGAAAGCAGATAATAGAAAATTACTAAGGGACCTATACCAGCTTTTAAAAAGCGATTGGGATTTAGTCTAAAAAAGGCTTTTGGCAAAAACTCGGCACTAACGAGTATAATTAACGTTGAAATAAGAGTTTGTATTAAAAGAACTAGAAATGACGACTGGGTAAAAACCTCTATTTTTGGCTCTAAAATTTTTGCCATACAAATTCCATAGACGACTAATGAAATATTATTCCCAACGAGCATAGTCGCAATAAATCGTGACGGCGAATGAAGAATTTTTTCAAGCATGTTAGACACAAAAGAATTGGATTGTTTATCCAGTTCTAACTTCAGCTTGTTGGAAGAAACATAGGCAATTTCCATTCCTGAAAAAAATGCTGAAAGAATAATGGTAATTAATATGATTGACCAAATTGTCATGCTAGCGATCTATTGAAATAGTTCCTTTAATCTTGTTTATTGTGTATTTAGTAAAGTTTTGATTAGAAACTAATCCTTGGCCAAATATAACTTCATTTTGAGTAGTTATCTTTATAAAATCATCAGTAAAAATTTCTTGTTTTTTTTGACTCCAATTTAGGGTCTCGGTTTCCAGAACATCACCATTTACATTACGTACAACTACATTTTTTTCTGCTTGCATTATATCATTTTCTTCATCAATAATTGCATAATCCGATAATAGCTCAGACTCTTTTTTACCTTTTTCATCAAAAAACTGAACCCTTAATCCATCTTTTAGTTCTAGGTATTTTTTTTCGTCATTATACCGATTCATAACCGCTGCATTTAGCAGAACTCTGACTTTTGAAGAGTCACTGTAAATAATTTCGCAATCCTTGATGGTTTCTACAGGAAATGAAGATTGGTTTTGTATGGAAATTTCTTTAATAGTCTCCAAATCATTTGAACATGAAAATAAAAGAATACTAAGCCACAAAAAATGTACTTTGAAAAAGGCAGTATGAGGTTGCTCGTCTATGGACTAACTATTTAATTCTAACCTTTGTTGACTCATTAATCCAACACCCAACAGTATACGAATCTCCTTCCTTAAATCCATTAAAGAAGGCGTCTTCGTTGGATGGTAGATATTTGGAATAAGAGGCTATTTTCTTGTCCGCAAAATCACCAACTGAACTGTCTTTTGACTTAGCGGTAATAAATTTATCAATTGCGGCAGAGTAGAGCATTGCTGATTCGAAAGAATTTGAACCACACTCATTAGCAGATGCAGCGTAAATATCTCCGATTAGAACAAAAGGTTTGCCCCAGCTCGGCTTAATATCAATAGCTTTATAAGCATAGCTTCTTGCAGTGGAATTACTCCCAGACTTAAAGTAAGCTCCTGAAAGCCCATAATAGTAATTGGCCTTATCTTCATCATTTTCAGCCATTTCAAGCGCTTGGTTATAAAACCCTATTGCCTGTGAATACTTGTTTTTTCTTAAGGATAAGTTACCCATGTTATAGGCCGATAATGCGGATGGCTCTGATTCATGAAGCTTAGTTGCTGCTTCAAAGTAAACCGTTGCATCGGTACAGTCTTTTTTGTCTAATACTTTAACTATCCTTTTGATTAAAGTCAAATCGTCTGGAGTTTCTTGGTATTTAGCATCAAACATTGCTATTAAATCTTCACAAGTTGCGAAAGGCACAAATAATTTCTCTACATTTTCAGATGCTTTTTCATAAAACTTTTTGCTTTTAGACTCATTACTTAGGTTATATTCTAAATAATCTGAGACAGCTGCATAAACTTCCAAAACTTGAGCTTTTGTAAATGTCTTTTCTTGAAACTTTTGCGTTGCTGCTTTGAAATATGAGAACAAAGCAGTTGCTTTAGATTTGTTTTGAAGACCTTCAACCGATTCTTTAAGGTATTCAAAAGCAAGGTCTAAGTCCGCAAAGGAATACTTTAGCATGTCTGAACCTTTTAATCCGAGTACATATTCTCTTTTACCAAAGTGTGCTACCCTGTTGTCGTATATTGTAGATAATGTATCTAAATATGCTTTTTGGAGCTCTTCGTTGCCTTTGCTATTATTAATTAGATAATTGAAAATCTTTGCGCCGTCAATGTAAATATTTTTGGTAGCCTTGGGGCAGTTTATGTATGCTTTTCTCCATGGCGATAATGCATCGTCATAATTTTTTTGCTTCACGTATTCTCTATAAAGAGAGATATTAGTTACACATGAAACGCTATCCTCACCAAACTTGCTTTCAACAACTGCTGATGCAGAAATAGTAATTAAAAGGAAAAGGGATAAAAAAGTATATCTCATAATTAATCGTATTTTCTTTTTACAAACCAAACATCGCTAAAAATAAAGCCTATTTTAAAACGGGCGAATGACTCTTGAATTAAATCATTGTCTAACGTACCCATTTGGCCAAATTCAGCAGAAACATTAAATAAAGTGCCACTTCTTTTGAGTGGTAATCCTAACCCAAAACTAACCGCAATTTCGTTTAGTTGTTGGTTTTTTAAGTTCAAATATGTTTTTGAACTATACATTCCTAAACGGTAACGAATCATTTTGTAGTATTTATTGATGGCTTTTTTGTCTGGAACAAATTCACATCCAAAAGACATTCTTGAGCTATTGCTTAAACTATCAGACTCATTAAACAACTGATAGTCTGCCCAATTCTCATTTTTATAATCGGCTAGTATCTTCCAATTATCGTTGGAAAGTGAAAGCCCCATTCCAAACGCCGATGGTAAATTAAGTACACCGTTATTGAGCGTTAAATTTTCAACTGTATCTTCTACAATTTCGAGCTCCCCAGAAAGCCTGTAGGTTTCAGTCAATGTGGTTCTTTTGGCTGAAATTTCCGCGCCATCGTCAAGAGTTATACCAATGACTGAATGCCAATCACCTAATTTTACTTTGTATTGTAATCCAAAGTCTAGATTAAAACCTTTGATGTTTGTGTCATCGTTATTTCTAGTATTGAAAATATCTGAATCGGTGAATACTACTTTTCTACTGCTATTTAGGTTTCCAAAGAGATAATTAATATTGAAGCCCAATGATAAATTTTTGACCGGCGTTACTGAATTTCCAAAATAAAACTTTGTAATTCCACCGTTACCTTCAAAAAATAAATTTGCTGACGGATAATAATTAACATCAGAAAAGGAATACGACATTTCAGAGTAAGGCAATAAACCTATGCTACTAGCCCAGAACTTGTGCACAGGAAAGGCTAACATTAGGTAATTAAAATTAGTAGAGTTTACTACCTGATTTTGAGTATTAGTTTTTAGAAGTTTAGAGGTATGAAACCCACCCGTTTGCATAATAAAACGCTGTTTAAAAATCGTAGAATAAGAAGCTGGGTTATTAAAGTTGATGGAGTAAGGGTCATTATCGGCAATGCTTACGCCACCCATAGCAGACTGTGTGGCTGTAGAGAAATCATGTAACTCTCCAATTCCAAATCGTGAATACGGTGAATTTGATTCGTTCTGAGCGTGTACGCTTAATGATAGAACTAATAAGCCAAATACTCTAAAAAGATGCTTCATTATAATCCAAAATTTTATTTAGTCCAATCATTAATAAATCTGAGGATGCAAATATGGTGTTTTTTAATCCCTTATCAAAAAAATTAGCATCGCCGCCGGTAATTATTGTTTTTAGATTGGGGTGTTTGTTAGTGTAACGTTGAATTATGCCATCTATTTCAGAAAACATGCCATTTATTACGCCAGACAAAATAGAACTTTCGGTTGTATCACCAATTAAAGAAGGAATAATTGTAGGCGTAACCAATGGAAGTTTATCTGTAAAATTATGTAAGGCATTGCATCGCATACGTAATCCTGGCGAAATACTTCCTCCTAAATAATGACCTTCTGAATTTAAAAAATCATACGTTAAGCAAGTGCCTAAATCAATTACCAAGACGTTCTGATTTGGAAAGAGATGATTTGCACCAACAACTAAAGCCAATCTATCTTTGCCTAATGTGCTTGGTGTTGAGTATTTATTTACAATAGGGGTTGGCGTAGTAGTATCAAGATTTAAAAATGAAGAATGAGAAAGGTTTAGATACTTACTGTTAGACTTTACTGTCGACAATATAGCTCGATCTGCTTCTTTAAGACAGTTTATGACCTCCTCAAAACCTACATTCGAGATTTTTTGAAGCAATTCGTCGTCTTTGAATAGGGCCACCTTAGTTGAGGTGTTCCCTTCGTCTATTGTTAATTTAAGCATAATTTGAAGGCTCAAATTTAATAAATCCAAAAGCTACCTTAAAATTATTTGACACAATAGATTTTTTTTTACATTTGCATCCCAATAAAGGGTGCTATAGCTCAGTTGGTAGAGCAAAGGACTGAAAATCCTTGTGTCCCCGGTTCGAATCCTGGTAGCACCACAATAAATAAACCCTCATCCTCTATTAGAGTGAGGGTTTTTGCTTTTAAGCCCCAGCACTTTCCCAATATTTAGAAAGGTAAGAATAGTTCTCTATCAACATTAAAAAATTTAATAAAAGCGAAAAAAACTTTGAAATTATCCTCAAAGACTTTGATTTTAATAATTAAAGTGTAGATTTAACACTTATAAAATTTTACAAGAATGTCACACCTTAACTCGCTTAGTTGCGCCTTTAAACATGCGCTTATCTTAATATTTTGTATCTCTAGTGTTTTTGCTCAAAACGGACCAATTGATTTTGAAACCGAAGGCATAGGAACAAACTGGACATGGACAGTATTTGAAAACGGTACAAATCCAGAGGTTGAATTTGTAAGCAATCCAAGTTCTGACGGAGTAAACTCTTCAGCCACAGTGGCAAAAATTACTGCTTTACAAGTAGGCGCTCCATGGGTTGGCTGCGAATCCCAACACGGTTTTGATATTGGCTCTTTCTCTTTTGATGAAACTAATTCTACCATCACAATTATGGTTTGGAAGCCAATCATTAGCGATGTTGGTCTTAAATTTGCATCCGCTACAGGGGCAGCTCAACCTGAAATTAAAGTTGCAAATACCTTAGTTAATCAATGGGAAGAAATAACTTTTGATTTCTCGCAATATATTGGCGTTTATCCTCAAGTAGTTGACCAAATTATCATTTTTCCAGACTTTGACTTAAATGGTAGAACACAAGATAATGTCATTTATTTTGACAATATATCCTTTTCGGAAGCTGTAATAATAGATGTTTTCGGCTGTACCGACCCCATAGCAACTAATTACAATGCCAACGCTAATCAAGAAGATGGCTCATGCGTTTATCCTGAAGGAAATGTTGTTACATTATCGGTAAATACTGCAAACATTACTGTAGGTCCTAATGGCATGTATGCCGGTGGTGGTATTTTAGGAGACGCAATGGCCGTTCCATTATCTGATGAAGATGGAGATGGAACATGGACTGGCAACGTACTTTTGGCAGACGGCACAAGCGGTAATTATGTTTTCTTAAACAGTCCTGCAAATGGTGGCGACTGGGCAGCCAAAGAAGATTTAATCAACCAAGAATGTGCTGATCAGAACAATTGGAATGACAGAATATTACCAGTTATTACTTCCGACACAACTCTAATGCATTGTTTTGGAAGCTGTGAAACTGACGGTTCGTGCACAATTATAGAAGTAGAATTCAATGTGCCGATTGATTTTGAAGCTACTGGGCATGGTGCCGATTGGACATGGACTGTTTTTGAAAACGGTTTCAATCCAGAATTAGAAATTATTCCAAATCCAAGCCCCGATGCAGTAAATTCATCAGCAACTGTAGCTAAAATAACCGCTTTGCAATCTGGGGCACCATGGGTGGGCTGCGAATCCCAACACACAGTAGACTTAGGAACATTTTCGTTTAATGAAGAAAATTCAACCATTACCATAATGGTATGGAAACCCATTATTAGCGATGTTGGTTTAAAATTTGTTGCGGCTGGAGGTGCTGCTCAACCCGAAATAAAAGTAGCTAACACCTTAATTAATCAGTGGGAAAAGCTAACATTTGACTTTTCAGCATATATAGGCGTCTTCCCAGAAGTACTTGATCAGATTGTCATTTTCCCTGATTTTGATTTAAGTGGAAGAACACAAGACAATGTCATTTATTTCGACAATGTTTCATTTACTGACACCGTAATTCCTATTATTTCAGGCTGTACAAATCCTGATGCTGATAATTTTAACCCCAATGCTTTAGAAGACGACGGCAGCTGTACCTACTGTGGTGATTTCACAGCAGTATTATTAAGTACAACAGACGTGTCATCCATCAATGCTTCTGATGGCGTTTTACAAGCTACCGGTCAAGGTGGCTCATCAAACTATAATATCACCGTTTATGATAATGAAGGCATTCCTCAAAATCCTTTCGCTCTATCTGCAGGAGATTATGTTGTTGTTGTAACTGACATTACATCTTCTTGTGATTCAGAGCTTGAGTTTACAATTAGTCAACCGGCTGGAGCAGACCCTTGTGATGTGGTTCCTTCAGGCTTATTTG